>Ga0209335_10005101_pt1 | contig 12206 bp, 11 predicted proteins | sample COG_09_FD_184753 | JGI IMG/M metagenome (GOLD analysis project Ga0209335, IMG submission 184753) | Pelagic Microbial community sample from North Sea - COGITO 998_met_09 (SPAdes) (version 2) | ecosystem: Environmental > Aquatic > Marine > Neritic zone/Coastal water | place: Helgoland, sampling...
TATTAATATTAGTAGTTGTGTATTTTTTAACAAAATTATATAACAAAGTTGAACAGTTTCACGGCGTTGAAGAGACTCTTAGAAAGATTACTATTAATAATAAAAATAAAGTTAATATCCTAAATGATAATGATATTGTTGTAGGTATTATTAACATACCAAAAATATACGGCCCTATAGCATTTAGAATAAGTGATGACCGACAAAAGTTAGAGGTTACAACAAAACCAAGTAAGAGCGTTAAGGTTACGTTAATTTCTTTTAAAAAAAAAAAAGGACACACATATACAACCCGATTTATAACGGTTGGATCATCCCGTCAAAATACTAAAAGAATATCTTTAGGTAAGGACAGTATTAGAAACAAAATTTATTTTCCATATAGCAAAGTATATAACACTAAATGGCCCGCTATCTTTAAAGTAAATGTTAATAATAGCACTTCTGGTAATAATACACTCACCATAACCAGAATAGATAAAAATTCTGGTTGGGGTCAAGACTTGGAAATTACAGAAATTACCGAAACTCCAATAGAAACCTCTACCGAAACTCCAATAGAAACTCCAACATCCGCACCAGTATCTGTTGGTTCAAATAATATATCTAATAAATTAAATACTCTTTCAGATAAAATTAACACTATTTCAGATAAAATTAATACTATAGCAGATCATTCCACCGTTCAAATTATATCTAAAAGCACAACCGATATGATGTCATATATAGAAAGTATTATTAATAATGCAAGTGGTGAATAAATATAATATCTATTATATTTGTATATGAGCACAACTAAAAGCCTCGAAGAAAAGTATCAAGAAAAAATAATTCTACGAAACCAATTTAATAGTACAAGTTTGGAAGATACCTTGGGTAACTTAGAATGTTTGGCTGGAGGGTGTGGAGTAACAAAAACATACCAAGATGACACCACCCAAAACTTCTATTATCAGTGGGACACAGAAGGTGCTATAACCCCACCCAATTGTAAAGCTTGTAAGCCCAACCAAACTACCAGTGGAAATAATGCCCCCACCAACCAACCTACCAATGGAAATAATGCCACCACTAACCAACCTACCAATGGAACTACGGTTGTTTTAAATGATGACAGTGCCCCCACCAACCAACCTACCAGTGGAAGAACCAGTGTAAATATTAAGGGTGTTATAGTAGAAACTATGACAGATAGTAATGGCAATTTAACTTATAAGTTACATTTCCCAAAAAAATTTTCTCAAACACAAATAGATGAAATAACGGAAAATATCAATATGTTATTTAATTCCGAAAACATTGAGAATGAAGTAACTCAAGAAGCCATTACAACCACCACCTATTCTCCAAATTTATCGCAGAGCACCCCCGCTCCCATTCTGAACTTTGATATAGATAAAAAATACAATAGTGTTAAGATAAATGATATTTTTGAAGAATTAACGGTGAAAGATATAAAAATACTTTTATCTAAATTAATGAAAATGAATTTGGACCTTGAACGCAATTCAAACTTATTTAATCTGATTGCTGGTGGTCGCGACAGTTTAAAACAACGACAGCAATACGATTCGGATCATGATATGGGCAAAGATATAGGCAACCATTCCAATGAAAATATGTCCGATAATCTAAGTAACAGTCTTAAAAGATACGACCCTGTTTTATGGAACATATTTTTTGGAAAGGGGCGGTCTCATAACTATAGTGAGTTATACGTACCTGGATACCAATTTTCAAAACCTGCCAACTGGCCATCGCAAGCCTATAAACCACCATCGTGTTTAGTTGACCCCGATCAAAAGGCTGGTCCATATGCTTTCTATGCTCAAGGGTCTCCTGATTCTTTATCCGTTGAGGGACTACCGAAACTAGCTTAATTAATTATTTTTATTTTTATTTTATATATATAATGGATGTTGCTCGTACAGGATATATTTTTCATTCCAATATAAAAAGTGATTATGATGCATACCTTTTAAAATTAGAAAATTTGCTCAACCAATCCAAGGGAAAAGCGTATAAATTGGAAATAAAGAAAGACCAATTTATTCTTTTAAAAAATGATAAAAAGCATGAGACACTTGACCGTCCTTTTTATTATAATACTAGGGTTATTTTAAACGAATTGCGTGAAGAATCTAACAATTTATATAATCAAATTACTACCACGCGATTACAACCAGATAATGCTAATAAATTGAAAACATTAACCCATTCTTACAGGGAAATAAAAGCAACCTTAATGAATATATTAACCTATCATAACGAAATAAATGATATTGATAGAAGAAACATAGAGGTGAAAGGACTTCAATCAAAAAAAGTAGAAATAAAGAAACATTTAGATTCTCTATATGAAAAAATATTAGAAAACAATAAGAATAAGCAAAGTGTTAAGGCTATATGTAGTGAATTCAATAAGCATAATACTATAATGTCAATCGATAATCAAATTCGTAATCTTAACAATAAAGAAAATATTAACTATATTATTCAAACGAAAGAACAGCCTATTGAGACCGTGGAAGTGACCAACGTATTGGACCCAGCGCCAAAAACTGATAATCAATTGGGTGTAATGGAATTAAATATAGAAGAAAGTTTAGATGAAATTGCCGAAAACTTGAAGGAAAATGATGTTGAAGAACTGGCATTCTATGAAAATAAACCTGAAATCCCAACAGAAGATACATTAATACCTGAAGTCCCTGAACCCGTTGAACAGTTAAAGGAAAAGTTATTAAAAATCACGAAGAAGACTAAGAAAAAAGCGGTGGAGGATAAAGATAAAGATAAAGATAAAGATAACAAAAAAATTAAAATGACTAAGAAAAAACCCGATATATATTTTAATTCTAAATCTAAAAATAAATACCACGAATTATCAAATTTCTATGGGGGTGTAGAGGGTTGCTATATGAAAAAACGTTTCGGCGCCAAGGAAGTTCATGATTTAATTGACCAGTTTGAAACGTGTTCAAAGGATGAATTTATTGAGTATTTGAAAAAGTTACAACCATCCAAGAAAAATTGGACGCCATTGAAATTGAAATATTGGATTAAAGACGATAAACCCATTAGAGGAATTTTAGCGAAACTTGTCGGGAAAGTTTCCGATAAACGTCGAATGGGTGTTTTGAAAGAAATGTTAGGAATTGACGACTTGAAGATTTTACCAGAAGCTTCCGATGATGAAAAACGCATTCAAATGAAAGAATGTCTAATGACTAAATATAAAAAGCCCAAGTATAAGGAATTGTTATTGAAAACGGGCATTAAACCTCTCCACGAATCCCCATTGCGAGGTGGTGCTAATTTATGGACATATCGGGATGATAAAGGCGGTGATTTATTGGGTAAATTATTAATGGAAGTGCGATCCGAATTGAGTTAGAAACTGGTTTTTAAAATAGTAACTAATTATTAAATGGTACATAATTATAAGATAGATGAAATTGTAAATTACTATTGGGATATAATAACCCACGAATATGATATTATTAATAATGTGACCGACGAACATTTTAATGACGAGTCTGATTATGAAAGCGAAACTAATACAGATTATGACGAGGACGACTTATTATATATGAAATAATAATTTTATAATGTAATTTTAATGGATGATTCAAGTTATTTCTTTATAATATTAGCGATATGTATGATTTTAATATATCTATTAACCCCATCTCCAGATATTTTATTCAATACGAAAAAAATTAACTAATTATATAGTATTGAGGATGTTAGGTTTATATTTATTTTATATTTTATTGGCATTTTGTTTAGCCGTTTTGTATTATCTGTTTTTAAGTTCTAGAAAAAATATAATAATAAATGAAAATAAATGTCTAGAAAGTAATAAACCCAAATGTTTTACCTCGTTTTAAATTTATTTTTTTTTCCTATAAAAAAATTATTAAAATGTCTTCTAAATCAACTCCATTGAATCAACTCCGAAATCGCAATCAACCACCCCCACAACAACCAGCCCCATCTATGCCTCAACAAGATGAAGCTACCGAAAACGATTTGGTAAATGAAATTTTACAAGAAATTGACGATACGAATGAACCAATGCCTAATAATATGGATAATGACTTTGAACAACCGATTTATATGCAACAACCACAGGACCCCCAGTATCAAGAACCACCACAGGTACAGGTCGCCGAACCCACGCAACCAGTAGAAAGTTTATTCGATAGCTTAAAAAATAATTTTGTCGTGGGAGTTATTGTGCTATTGCTTTGTAATCCAATGGTATCCCAGGTAATTGAAAAGGTATTGCCTAATAAAGATATAATTAAAAAATACACCGAGTATATAGTTATGCTAGTAAAGGCCTTATTGGGTGTTATTATGTCTTTTTGTTATCAAAATTTTATGTAATAAATATATAAATGTATACACAAACAAATATTATCGCTATATTATTTTTAATTTCGTTATTTATAGTTGTTAATCTCATATTTAAGAATTATACAAATATAATCATTTTTCTAGTAAGTTATGTTGGGATAGATTTATATTTGAAAGATAAATATACATCCGTGTTGATTGCCTATGTATTAGGAATATGCTATGGGATATTTAGAAATTTTCATTTATTAGAGAATTTCGAGATAACAAATAAGACGGAAAAAAAAGTGGCGCTGAATGACGACACCACATTCAATAAATTAAATAGTGACCCACTTATACAAATTAATCCAGATATAAAAACGGTCATTTCCGACAAACTACTTACTAAATTTATAGAAAAACTTAAAACGGAAGACGACTCTATTATTTTTACACGAAAGGTGTTTATTTACGATCTTAAACCGACCATAAATGAATTACGACAAGGGAAAATCAAAAAAATGAAATCAACGAAACTAAGCAAACCTATAATTCTATCGGAAGATAATTTCATTATAGATGGACACCATCGTTGGTATGCTATGAAAATGAATTCAATGGCCCAAAACAATAAAAGCAAAGAATCCGATGATAATTATATAACTGCCACGATTATTAATATGAAAATTGATAGATTGATGACTAAAATCAAGGACTTTAAGGAAGAATTCAATGATAATACGATGACTACTTTTAAATTTGATAATGTCAAATTAGAAGAAGCCGAAAAAAATATAAAAAATATAAAATCCAGTATAAACAATTTAGATGTTTACATGGCCGATTTAAAACAATTAAATTTGGTCTAAATATTTATTTTTTAATATATATTATAATTTTAATGATCGTTGATAACAATATCATACTAGTTATGCTTGTGATAGGCATAGGTTTGGGATACAATCATATGAAAACCCAATATGATAATATCAGTATAAAATTAGATAGTTTAGAAAAAGCTAAATTAGTCAAGCAAAACTTAACAAAAAATAGCGACGTGGATGTAATTCGGAATCAAGTTGAAATAGTTAAAAAATTAGAGGCCATTGATATAAATCGCGATAGAGATTATAGGGCCCTCGCCGACCCTATGTATCCACCACTCGCCAGAAATCCGTATATGGATAATAGAATTAATATAAAAACTCGTGGCGATGGAGGCGACTACCAACAAATAGGATCGCTTCACAAGGAGGCTAATATAAATAAAGATGGACAATCACCTGGTTCTAATAATGATAATTTGATATTGCCTTTATTTGGTAAACGAACCTATAGTGGTTCAAATCATTGGAATTACTATACTTTATCAAATAATAATGTAAAAATACCATTGACCTATCGTTCTAAAAATTGTAGTGATGATAGAGGATGTGAAGAGTTATATGATTCGGAAACTTTAAATATCGATGAGTTTAATGGGGCTTTTAAACTTAAGATTTATAATTACGATAAACCGAGGTATATTCCAACGATATAACGCCTAAAAAATTTATGCTATTATAGTAATTATGTATTTATTATTATTAACTATTTTTTTAATATCACTATATTTTTTATGTAAAAATAAAACCGAAAAATTTGAGGGAACTGTCCCTAAAATTGCCAATAATTCCATTAGATTCAAAAAATCCAATAGTTATAATCTCATATACGAATGTAAAAAATATTGTGTATGGGAGTGTAATCCTATAAACGAGTATTTTCCTATAGGGCAAGTCGTAACAAAAACGAAACATCCTCCTGAGTCGTGTGTGATTTTAATTCATAGTCATGATATAAAAAAAAGAATAAGCGACTATGAATTGATTTCCTCAACCAATGACGGAATGAAAATCTGGAAACCGAATGTAACGGGTGTCTGTTCGTTTATATTCAGTATTAACAAACCCTCATTAAATCGGATCAAGGCGATACCTATGAATTGTCTTAAAAAAACCCAAATAAATGAAATGGTATTTTCAGATAAAAATTTCAATATATGGAATATCCATGATTCAAACTATATTTATATTCAAGACACTATTAATAAAAATAGAAAACTAAATATAGAATTTTACCGACCTAATATGACTTGTTTTAGACCTGAAAAACCTCTACTATGTGTAAAAACCAATAGTTTTAAAAAATTATACGGCGATACTAAATTAAGTATATGGCGTCCTATAGCTCCTAAAAATTACAAACCATTGGGAGACTGTATATTTAAACCGAATGAAAATCCCAATGGAAAAAAGAATATAATAGTGGCACACAAATCGGTATGTTACCCTATAATTGATTATCACGATGTCCCAGTATGTCAAATTAATAAGTTATCAATATGGAAACCGAATTGTCCGATTGGTTATAATACTTTAGGGCACGTGATATCATTTGATGGTAAGGAACCCTATGCGAATGAAGTTTATTCAATCCCACTTGAATATTTAGACCGTAATAATGATATTAAAAATATGAAAAATTCCATTGACGAGAGTGAAACTGGAACATATTCTCTTTGGAATAACGACCATTTTTGTTTTGGAACGAGTGATTTGAAAAAACCAACCAATTCATTTAAAATTAATATGAATTACTGTTTATTTGAAAAAAATTCCACCGAAATACCCCAAGAAGTTTCAATGGAGTTGGCCGTTCCAATTGACGACGAACTTGATGATGAAATGGTTAAAGAAATTAAAAACACTTTATCCCAAAGAACCGGTGTTTCTCATTATAGATTTAATGAATTTAAACAGATTGATAATAAAATTTATTTCACTATTGATTCTAAACCAATAAACACAAAAGAAGATTCAATAGACGAAATTATGGAAACTTTACTTGAAATAACAAACAAAAAACCATTGTATGTTAATGATGATATTGCATTTAAAAATATAGTCTCTAATCACACTATAAATAAAGATACGATTGCGCTTGATAATAGCACATTTAATAATAAACTGGTGGATAGCACATTTAATAATAAACTGGTGGATAGCAAATAAAACGACTTTATTTGTCTAAATTATAGCATTTTTTAGTATCACCATAATTTATAGAAAATAAAAATATATTTTAAAAAAGTATGAAATTAAATAATTTCGTCCATTATACCAAGTTGAATTGTTTTCGTTGCCTTCATATACCTATCCTTTAAAAGCATTTTCTTTAGAGTTTCCTGATCAATTCCGGTATGTTCATAATAAATATTTTTAATAATTTTCATGAATGTTTTATTATTTTTATTTTCTTCTTCAAATTCGCTGACCGTCCCCCAAAATCCATTTCGCAATTGATGGATTAGCATAATTGAATATTTTCCAATATAGCGTTTTTTACCAATTACGGCAATCAGTGTGGCAGCCGACGAGCACTCCCCTTCAATAAAAGTATGGATATCTAATTTAGATTTACGAACCGTTTCAATGATACTCAAGGCGGCTATAACATCGCCTCCACAAGAATTAATACGAATATTAATAACTGGATTTTCAATTCCGGTTTGAATACCTATAACTTGGTATTTTTTCACCAATTCATCAAATTTAACATTAAAATCTAAGGCCATTCGTTTATTAATTTCGCCGTATAGATAAATATTATTATTCGTAATTTTAATTTCATTATCAACTTTTTCTTCTTCCTCCTCCTCATCTTCCGTCGGTGCTGTCATAGACTTACTTTTATAACCATATTTATATCTTGTTTTAGGTGGCATTTTAGTGTAATTATTAGTGTAATTATTCTTTAATTAGTATTAATTTCGGCTATAATCAAATTTCTGTAGAGAGCCTTCAACCATTTGACAGTTTAATGGACTTAAGCACGTTTCGTACCAAGGTCTATTTACCCCATTTTGTTCCCAATTGCTATGAAGATGGACACCTGAACCATCGATATTATTGAAATCCACATAATTATATTCTGTATTTTCTTTTTCAAATTCTTGCGTTTGAAAGGCATAGTTTTTTGGAAATGTAATTGATTGAGGGACATTAGGTGAAATAGAGTAATCATTATATTCATTTATATTACCAGCGTAATAATCAGTCGGTCTATAAATATTCATAGTTGTTTTAGTTTCAAATAAGGGTGCTGTGTCAGATGGCGTCTTATTTTGAAACGATTCAATAGTGTCTTCTTGTTCTTCTTGTTCTTCTTGTTCTTCTTGTTCTTCTTGTTCTGGTTCATTACGAGGTATTCTATATATAGTTTCAAATATGTAGTTATACACATATGAAAAAAGAGCATAAACAATTAAAATAATTATTTCCACGAAAGCAATAAATTTACCAATCATGCCTATTTATTATAAAAAAAATATTTTAAATTATTAAATGTCATTAAGCACAAGTAATTGGACTTTTAAAGATTATTCTAATTGGGGTGGGATTTGTAATAGTAATGTCAACCAATCTCCAATAAATATAGATACCGAACTTACAATTCAATGTGAATCCTTATGCGACCTTAAATTTTTCTATAAGCCCTCAAAATGTAATGTGAAATTTAATAATGGAATGATAATACTAAAATATGATAAGGATTCCTATATACTCTATAAAAATGTATATTATAAATTAGAATATATAACAGTTCATACTCCTACAATGCATCAAATTGATGGTGAGAAATATGATATGGAAGTGATTATGGTCCATTCAACGGGAAATCCAAATGAAGGGGGTGTTACTATTAGTTGTATGTTTGAAGAAGGACCCCATTTTGGTAAAGCCGAAACCTTTTTCAGTCAATTTATTAACGACACCCCTTCTTTTAAATCCGAATTCGAAGAAACCGTTGAAGTATCTAGTGTTTGGGGGGCCGATATGCTTTTGCCCGACAAACGGTCGTTTTATGTGTATGAAGGGTCGCTCCCATATCCACCGTGCTCGGGTAAATACTTTAATATAGTTTTAGAACGAACAGGGACAATTGGTAGTACTAATCTAGGAATCTTGAAAAAATATTTGACGGGTAATATAAGAAATATCCAATCAATTGGTACGCGAAAAGTATTTTATAGTTTAGGGAAAGATATAATACCCTCTGAACGAAAAGAAAGTGTGACCGATGATAAATTTTTGCGGTGTGTGCGTAAAACTATTAGTAATGTTACCAAAAAACCTTCTAAACGCCCCCCAGATAATTATATAGGATGTTATAAGGATGGTTCCAAATCAAAAGCATTGAGTAATAAAGTAGGTTTTGTGGATAGTCCTGAAGTGTGTAACGAACACGCAATTAAGAATAAAGTGAATTATTTTGGATTATATGAAGCCACCACAGTGGATAGAAATGGCACTACAAAAAAACAGTATAGGTGTAGTTTGCCTAATGACACCGATAATTTTACCCAATATGGGTTCTCGGATGATTGTATACAAGTTGATGATACAAACTTCTATCACGGAGATGATAAAACGGTGGCTGTATATAGGTCCACTGGAGATTATTCGTATTTTTCATTTTCAATGAAAGCGAGAATTAGAACAGTTATAATGTTTATATGTTTAGGTATGCTTATGGCAAATGCGTTTTTCTTAACAAAATATCTGTTCAAAGAAAAGATTACTCAAAAAATACTAATATCTATTGTTGGCGTTCAAAATTTAAACTTCGGATCATTAACACCTGAAGCAATAATACAAGAATGGGAAAACCGTTGCGTCCCTAAACGCGTTGGTGTAAATAGCTCCAGTAGTAGCGATAATCCAAGACTGCGATTTGGAACTTAACCTAAATAAGATTACCACTTAATTTATCAAACGAGTCTTCTATATTAAAAAAATTAGAAGCGATATCGGTGATATTATTTCTACTTAAATAATTGAACTGGGTGTCAATTTCGTCTTGAGATTTATTTTTTAAAGGTGATGTATTTTTCATTTTCATTGGTTCAACTATCTTTTCTACATTTACATTATTAATCATATCATTCAATTGTTTATTATTTTTTTTCAAGCGATTCACTTTATTATTTTTAGTTTCTTGTAAAGTGTCTATTTTTTTATTAGTTTGGTTCTTTTTCATTTCCTGTAATTTTTGGTGGGTCATTAAGAATGCGATTGCCATTAACAAACAGACAATCGGTTCCCAAGAAGCCGATAATAAGATAACAACGATTAATACCAATCGCATATATACATTTTCAAATTGTTTCAATTGGACTTCGGTCAAATAGTGAACCCCCACAACGGAATAAAATGTTAATACTAGATACATTAAATATTTTAACGAACAGTTGAGGGTAATTGACCCATTCATTAACTTCATTAATTTATTAGGTTTCATTTTGGACAAAGGCATATATAATTAACGTAGAAAATATTAAATTTTTAACTCGTAAAATATAAATTTGAATTAGTATTAATATTAAACCCCTTAAATAAATAATGTATAAAATTATAATCGTCTATTATGAAAGATTATTGTAATTTGAGTGCGCGTGGATATACAATTTTAAAGGATAAGTTATCCGAAAGTGAAATAAAAGATATTAAAAGCGACTTAACCGTCCAACCATTCGTAAATACGGATTTCTCAAAACCACCACCCCCGTTCCCTATATATAAAGAAAATGACCGTAAATTATATATACCTCGTTTTTATGGTATTGAAAAATATGGTCAGCCACATACTACCAACCTCAATACTCCAAAAGAAATTAAATGTAAATTCACCAAAACATTAAGACCAATTCAACTACCAATAGTGGAGGCATTTTTAAACGCTACCAATAAATCCGATTATGGGGGTGGTGGAATTATTTCAATACCGTGTGGCTATGGTAAAACCGTTTTGGCGTTATATTTGGCATGTATGTTGAAAGTAAAAACCCTTGTAATCGCCCACCAAGATTTCTTATTGACTCAATGGAAAGAGCGCATAGACCAGTTTGTTGAAAATGCTCGTGTGGGTCATATCCAAGGAAAATATTGTAATGTGGAAAATAAAGATATCGTTTTAGGAACCCTTCAGAGTATTTCTATGAAAGATTACGACCCTAAAGTATTTGAAGGGTTTGGATTTGTGATATACGATGAGTGTCATCATTTAGGTGCGGAGGTATTTTCCAAGGCACTAATAAAAACCAATTTTAAATATTTGCTCGGACTTTCGGCGACTCCAACGCGATTAGATGGGCTTTCCAAGGTATTCAAATGGTATTTGGGACCAATTGTATATATAATAAAAAAACGAGTGGAAGAAGAAGTGAATGTCAAAGTAATCAAATATAAAAATAGTGATGACGCCTATTGTAAAGAAAAGTTAAATGTAATGGGAAAGCCGATGATGCCCACAATGATTAATAATATATGTGACTTTGAGCCACGAACCGAGTTAATTTTAAATGAAATAAAAGCGGATTTAGAAGAAGGTCGTAAAATATTATTACTTTCGGATCGCCGAGAACATTTAAAAATATTAAAGGAAAAAATAGATGCTATAAATCCAGAGCTATATGAAAGCGGATTTTTCCTTGGGGGTATGAAAAAAAAAGACCGTGAATTATCAGAAGAGAAAAATGTAATATTGGCCACGTTTCAAATGGCTAGTGAAGGCTTTGACTGTAAATATCCACTTCATACATTAATTATGGCTTCCCCTAAAAGTAATATAGAGCAGTCGGTTGGGCGTATATTACGACAAGAGGCCAAATATAGAGTATTTACACCAAAAGTCATTGATATATATGATAATTTTTCAATGTTTTCAAGACAGGGGGACAAACGAATTGCTTTTTATAAAAAAAATAAATATACGATTGATTTCTATAACGAAAATAATCAATATGTTAATAGCAGCAC
>Ga0209335_10005108_pt1 | contig 12192 bp, 11 predicted proteins | sample COG_09_FD_184753 | JGI IMG/M metagenome (GOLD analysis project Ga0209335, IMG submission 184753) | Pelagic Microbial community sample from North Sea - COGITO 998_met_09 (SPAdes) (version 2) | ecosystem: Environmental > Aquatic > Marine > Neritic zone/Coastal water | place: Helgoland, sampling...
GGAACGGCTGTAGTGGTTGGAACGGCTGTAGTGGTTGGAACGGCTGTAGTGGTTGGAACGGCTGTAGTGGTTGGAACGGCCGCGTCCTTCACTGAAATTATATAATGAAACCATTTATCATATTCAACTTCTGGTATTTCATCGTTAGTTTTTATTAATAATTTTTTATTAATTATATTACAAGGCAATAACCGATTATTATGAAGCATCACACTTGTATAATCTAAATTTAATTTAGCATATCTGGTTCCATTACATAAATTGAAATCCGCCAAAATAATACGACTTTTACCACGATTTTCTTTAGGAATATAAAGCCATGTGCTTATGGTGTAATTGGTAGTTATACTTACATTATTAAATATATCTGTTATATACGACCCTAAATTGAAGTAATTGAATCGGTTATCTTCGGTTGGGTTCTTGAGAGCGATGTTGTTGATTGAACTGTCCGTATAGGTAATTCCATCTGTGACATTATAAGGATTATCGGTAATTGAAAATAGCAATGATTGGTCTACATATTTACCCTGGTCTTTACTGGACGATAAAATAAATAAAGCGTCGTTTTTAGGGTCTCTATTATCTAGTATTAATTTTGAATCCAAATTTGATAAATTAAAATCAAACTTTTTGGGCATTGCTATTTTATTCCATTCGTCATCTTTAATATTATACACCATTATTGAATTTATAAACGATGTCCCATCAAACCCACCTATAAAATATATAGAATCATTATATATTACAACGTTGGTATTTAAAAGACCAGGGTAGGGACACGACACATTTTTCCAAGATTTCGGATTTTCTATATTATATTTCTTTTTATCGTAAATTTCAATTTGTTTTGAAATTGTTTCGGAATCGTTGACACCAAAGGCAAAGCATATGTAATTTGAATTTTGACCAGATGACATCATATAACGACCTTTTTTAATGGGGATTGTCGCCAAAGTTCTATAAAAATTATTTACAATGTGAATTTTATTTGATATATTGCCCCCATCTAACTCGGCTCCACCTGCGAAAATTATATAATCGTCAAAACTAAGTCCGGCTATATTATATGTTGAGTCTAGATTTTTCATCGTTAATGTTGTTTCATGTTTAAAATCCTTATTTATTATATGAAACTTAAATGGTTTCGACGGTATGTTTTTTATATCATATATTAACACTTTATCATCTTTTAGAGGCATAAATGACACGTACTGATTTGAAATGGTCGTATTATAACTTGAAAAAATAGGAGTTGAAACCGGTCTATAAATCTCGTAGTCAGATAATTGTAATGATGCATCATTTAAATCAATTTTGGTTTGAAAGTGTTCGGTTCGCTCCAATCCAATATTTATATACACTTCGTGTAATAGTAAAATAGAACCAATGCTAAAAGTTAGCATTAGTAATTTATTATTACTTTCTAATTTGGTAAATATAAAAAATACTATTACCAGTAATAAAATAGTTAAATAAGAAAAATTCATTATAATTAAAATTAAACGATATTTTATTTTATTCAATTGCAGTATCTAAAATATTTTCAATTCGTCTTATTCTATATTTTAATGTTTCGTTTTGTTTTAATTTCGCGATATTGCCTTGATATATTTCCTTGACCTTATCATCCATTTCTAAGGTGGGAGTATACATTATGTCGTCATTTTTATGAGATGATGTTTTACTATTACAGTTGGAAGACACTGGTGTAACGTGGGTACATTCAGTCGACCCCTCTGAAGCTCCTTTACATTTTTTACATTCTAAACTATTATTTAAGTCACTATAAGTATTCGCTGGACATATGCTACATACCCCATATGTATTATTATAATCTACAAAAGTTCCAGGTGGACATCGTGCACACTTTGCAATTGGATCATTTAAGACTTTAACACATTGAGTCTCGTCATTACCCCATCGTTCAGAGGTGTTTGGAAAATACGACATAATAGAAGATAATGGACAATCAGATGGACAATTAGAAGTATAGCCCGTCGTCGTGGGGACCGTTATACTAGTAGTTCCACCATTAGTCACGGAGACCTTCGTATCAAAATTTTCAGTTACAAAACTAATTATTTTATGAGAATTGTGAATTATTAGTAAAATAATAATAACCCATAATATAATAAATAAAATGTGTTTATAATCCATATATATATTAAAGTAATAAAAAATTAAAAATATAATACATTTTTTTTAGGTTTTTCGTTTAGTTTATCCAATAAATTATCATGACCGACATCGTTAAAATATGTACTCGGGTACACTGATTTTTCACATTTAGACCCAATTTTATATGTTCCATCTGGCAAACAATTTATTTTTCTTGAAAGTGGTGGTAATACACTTGGACTTTTTTTGTTTTTATCTGCTGGTTTCAATATTACTATATTACTATCATCGCTTAAACCATCTGTGCTAACTGCTCTAACTTTAAATTTATATTCTAACTTGGGATCCATATTGTAAAACGTTTTTTCATAATAATTAGAGGTAGATGCCGGAATTGTTTTTAAATTTACATCTTTATTGGGTTCATAGGTATAAATTAAATATGAATAAATTGTTTCATAATTTTCAGTGGGTTTATGCCAATATAAAGTGATTACGGTTTCTGTAGAATTTCCTATTATTTGTAATTTTGAAGGTGGTTTTGGTGATAATTCTTCTTGAAATTTTTCGTAGTTAATGGCAATTTCATAAATTATAATAACTAGTAATAAAATAATTAGTATTGTTAAATTATTCATATAAATATATATTTTTTTTTATTTTAAAAACTGATTTCAATTTGTTTTCCCCGTAAACTATTAAATAAATTACAGCCTTCGTTTTCTTCTTTTTCTAATAGTTCATTATTTGTGTTAATCATAGAATTAATAAAATTACGCGGATTATTAGTTTGAAACCCTTCAACGGTGTTAGTTTGAAACCCTTCAACGGTATTAGTTTGAAACCCTTCAACGGTATTAGTTTGAAACCCTTCAACGGTATTTGGTTTTATACTAATAATTTTAGCAATTTTACTTGCCCCATTGGCATTGATGGCAATCACCGTGAAATTATAAGTTATATTATCTAATTCAGTCACCGTATGTTTAAGTTCGGGTCCTTTATTTTTGGTTCCAGTCACATCAAGCACCCTCATAAATAAACCATCATTTGGATTATCAGCCTTATAATATAACACTTTGTATTTGGTAATATCGGAACCATTTGAATTGGGTCTAGACCAACTTAATAACACGGCACCCTCAACCGGAATTCCTACGAAATTTTTAGGGGGGTTTGGTGGCAACGGAATAGCCTTACTTTTACCTGGAACTAACCACGGACAATACCGTATATTTTCACACGATTTGCATATTTTTTCACACGATGATTTATCACACAAGTCGCCACCATATTTACTTTTATTTTTACCACTAACACATTCATCGGTACAGTGTGTCGGTGTTAATCCCCACGGGTTAAATTCACATTTTTTAGCGTCTTCCACAACTTTCTGAGCGGGTTGGTTAATATTAGATAATACCGTAGTCTCTTTTAACCAGTCGCACTGTGTTTCATCGTCACACCCTTCGCATTTATTAATACATTTTTCAATCGAACAATTATTAATAGTCATATCGTTTTGACACTTTTTAATACAACCGATTTGGGTATTTCCACCTGGTTTAAAAATACATTTTTCAACTGGGGGCTTCATATCTTCATCTGAACAATATTTATTTTCTTGGCAAATAGCCTCCTTTGTTAAAAACTCTTTAGAAATGGTGATATTTCCCAATAAGCCCTTGAATGGATAATGGGTTTTAGCGGCAACACCAACGCTCAGATTCAATGTTTCATATTCTCTATTATTATCTATATTCATATTGCGTATTTGTTTACGTTCGTCGTTCACTTGAAGAAACTGCGTATTGCCTTTATTTCCGAATGAAATGTGATACCAATCATTAGTTAATTCCTTATGATTAATATAATTCAGTTTAGTATTATAGCTATAGGCGCATATTTTTCTATTAGTATTGATATATATTAAGAATAATTCATTATTACTCTCATCTTTAGCATATATAAGGTTCTGTGGTTTGAATGGATATCGTTTGAATTCCGACATTTTAATATAAAATGAAATGGTAAACCCATTGGATTTATCATAATCGTTTAACGTCATCTCCATATGGCTATTTTCTCCGTTAAATTCATATGATTTAGGGGACATCGCATTTTGACAGACCTCCTCGCAACTAATATTCGCACGATCTGCGTCACAGTGCATGTCTACATTCTTTTTCGCACACTTACAAACCCCATTCATATTCGGTTTTATGGGGACGCTACAACCCATTTCAATGTCATTTTGGTTGTTACTACAAGACATTTTTGACTGATATTTCACACATTTATTGGGTAATTCATATACACCTGTAGAATTTATGCCGGGTATATTTGCGGAATATTGTATATTATGGAGTTTAGCATTATTTAAATCATCGGTGCTGAAAGTAATGGGTGCTTGAAATGTCTCGTTAGTTGTTCTATACATCGCAAATAATAGTAAAACGATAATAGTGAATAAAAGAATTATCAGATACATATAAATATTAGTATAAAAAAATAAAAAATCTGATTATATAATATATTATGGATAAACTGAAATCTAAATTAGAGTCCATATTAGAATTTAATGAAAAGAAAAAAGCAGTTCTTAAAGCGGCTGAGAAACATTTTTTTTGGAAAGATTCCAACTTACCAAATCCATTTAATGTCGTTGAACAATATATAATGGAAAAGGGGTTGAAATTATATGGTGGTCAGGCCATACACGAATATATTAAAAAAAAAGATGGAAAGGGGTTCTATGTTAAGCATGAGTTTCCCGATTATGATGTGTTTTCACCTGATGCGTGGAATCAAGCTAAGGAATTATGTGATATATTATTTGATATGGGGTACGATTATGTTGAGGCAAAACCGAGTATTTTAAATGATAAACATCACCAAACCTATAAAGTTAGTGTAGATTTTATACCTATGTTAGATTTAACGCAAGTCGGGTGTCCAATTGAAACACTGAAAACAAATAATTGTAGAACTTGTAGTGTAAAGATTAATGGTAAATGCGAATCCATTTTCAATAAAATTCCTGTAATTAATATAAAAAATAAAAATGAATCGGATAAAATTTACAGAGAGACATTTGACTATAACACGCTAAGTTCGATATATCCTACTAAATTATTTATATCGTCACCTGAATGGTTGAAAGTTTCTATGTATTGGGAATTATCTCAACCTCAAGGAAATATTGCCAGATTACCTAAAGTCGGTACGCGGTTAGCCCTACTTGAAAACTATTATCAAACTAAGTTTAGGAATGTATGCGAACCATATGACAAAGATTTCGTTATCGATAAACAACTACAAAAAATACTGGATTTTTTAAAAGGGGAAATAAAAAAATCAGATATTATGGTTGAATATGGGCCATATACCCACAATTATTATATGACGGACCCAAGTAAACATATTCCTGTTATAAATTATCAAGTTTATAGCTCAAATATGCCATATATTATCGGGATAATGATGGAAAAACTTAAGAAAAAATTTAAAAATATTGAATTTAAAAGCTCGGAAAGACAATTTTATTGGAAACAGCATATAGATGAAGAGACGCGGATATATGCTAAAATAAACGATAAATTTCATTTAATATTTAATGTGGCTGAGGCCGAAATATGTTTTCCTTATGTGAAATCTAATCATTTTAAACACGCCTCGTATGATTTAATGGTATTTAATTATAGACATCGGAAGGAATTGCCTGAACTATATAAAGAAATAGAAGGTATTCCATTTGACTATGAGTGTTTGCTTAAAGATTTATCCAGTTCATATAAAAAAAATCATAAAAATAAAACTAAAAAATTTAAACGTTATGTAACGCAATGTATGGGTGGTGAAATTAATAAAATAGAGGATTTAATGATGGATAGGTGGATAGATAAGCGCGCGCTGCTCAAAAAAACGAAATACTATGTTGATTATCCCCAAAAAGGTTATATTTCAAAAATAACCCCTATTGTAAGTAATAAAAAAAATTTCTTGCCATATAAACCATCTGAACACAAATTTAAAAAATATTACCATTTCACTAAAAAAGGTAAGCGACAAACATTAGGAGATCCGAAAAAATTAGATTCTATTTATGCGGCTTAGAGTTTTTTTAAAAGTGTTATATTTATTTGTCAAAACTTTTTTTAAAAATTTTAGTTTAAATATCGGTATTTATTCTACCACTCGGAGTTACATCCACTTTTTCGCTCATATTTTGTATTTTTGAATCAATCATTGGCACAATTACAAATGAATAGGTGACATCATTTTTTAAATTTATTATCTTAATAGTATTAAAGTCCTTTTTGGGCTCTTTTATCTTAAATATAGTCACACCACTTCCAGGATTCGCGCTTTCAAAATATTTCAATAAATAGTTATCCACCCTATCATCGTGAATAAAATTTATTATGACGCTTTTATCACTCGGTATTCCGCGAATGTCTATTTTGATGTCCATTTCGGGAGGTGGGTTTTGTAGTTTTTGTCTGGCTTCTTCCAACATATCCCTCGAATTTAACCATTTACATTTAGAATTATCTACACACATATTACATATTGAATAGCATGATGAACTGGAACACGCTTCACCACCCCATAAAGCACGATCAACACGACATCTATCAACACAGGCGCGTTTACTTGGACCCCAGGGTATAAATTCGCAAGACGATTCCGAGTTGGCGTTAAAGGATTCGGATGATGGGGCGAAGAATTGAACATAAATTAAAAACAGCGTTATTAAGATTAAACAAAAAATTAATTCCATTATTTATATTATATTTATAGTATAAGTTTTTTTAATTTATATGTATTTAAATTATCATATCATCATTACTATTCGTAAAAAATATTTAAATACAATTATAGATAAATTATTAGATGAATGAAGAGGATTTGGATGAACTAAAATATAATAAACTTTTTAAAGATTTGGATGAGATATTCCCTAACTGTCCTTTTAGTATTTCGTGTATTGACGACATTATGGAATTAGATGAAGTATTCACTAAAGAAAAAACTATAATTATTAAAGACAATAGAGCGTCTCAGTGGAACTATTACTATAGTAATATAGATAAAAATGAATTATCACAGTATGTGAATTATCTTGTTGTTAAACAAAAAAATAATAAACCAATTACATTAAGACAAGTATTAACTGAAATGAGTAATTCAGTGCATTATAATGATGATATAATCTCAGAAGATTTTCATAATTTTTTAGAAGGATTTGATAAAACGACGGATATTCAATACGTGGCGAGTTTTGGCAGCTAATTCTGCCTACATTCTATAAACGGGGTTATTCATTTTCTATAATAGTAAAGTGGTTGGAAGAATAAACAATATTACTAATTATTTATTGGAATCCTAAACTAATAATAGATACAATGAAAAGAAAAGAATATATTTCGTTTTTTTGTATTTTTCTCTAATAGATTCAATATTATTATAATAGTCCTAATATTAATTGATTACCGTTTTTATTTTTAATTTACATTTATTCGAAAAACATTGAATCCAAATCCTGTCGTGCTGCGCGAGACAGTTTAGATTTGCTGTTATGAATGTTAAAAGTGCCATAAGCTTCATTTGTCTTTTTTTGTGAACGACATTCAAGTTGACTTCCCGATTTATCACATTTTTCAGTGTGTTTTAAGGTTGTCCGAGTTTTTGAGTGTGAGGGTGGTTTCGGTCGCGATGATTGAGAACCCATAATTATTGACACGATAATATACTCCTTTTTATTTTTGAAATGTGAAATCAATTTTTTAATTAAAAAATACCTCTAAGTTTAAATTTTCGGTCGGTTGCGAATCTCTTTTTTGATCTTGAGTTAATATAGATAATGGCGAACTTAAATCTATATCTTTATAGGGGTTCCTTTCCTCCATATCATCCTCTAGTTTTTTTTTAAACTCTTCTATAAATGATTGGTCCTCTTCGGGAATGTCTTCGGGAATGTCTGATAAATTCCCACTACTATTGGAAGGCGCCGTTTTTACTTTAATTTTATTTGATGGCTCGCTATATCCAACTCTATTTCGGGCATAGACCTCAATAAAATACGTACTATCGGGATGTAAATTTTTCGTAATATGCTCAATAAAATCAAGGTGGATATCGTTATTAACCTCAATTTCCAATTTTTTTATATTCTCTGCTCTAGTAATCGCTAAACAGTAATGCGATAATGGAGTCTCACTTTCCGGTTTCTCCCATCTAAGTATAATCTCATTATTTTTGAGTATATATTCAAGTTCTATAGGTTCGGGTACTTGTTCCTGCTGAGTTAAGACTGGAATGTTATTCCATCTACAAAATTGCGTATCGGTACATCTATTACATAGGGTTTCACACACGGCTTCATTGCATAATACGCCACCAAATTTAGAATTATTATCACTGTTATTACAATAGTCTTTACATGATAGAATTGTGCCGAATCCCTGACTAATTTTAGTTGGGTCAAATTTACATTCACTTAGTGCTATTTCTGGTCTAAGAGCGTTTTGTGCCAATTTTTTTTTAAAACTATTAATTTCGTTGGCCGATGGTTCTTTAAAACTATTGGTGGTTGATGGTTCTTTAAAACTATTGGTGGTTGATGGTTCAAAGTGTTCCTTCCTAATTAAAAAAAAAAGACATACAACTAGTATTACTATTAATAAAATTTTTATCATCCTATTAAAGTTATTAAACAAAATTATTATTGCTTTCCTAATTATTATATTCCTTCTTCAAATATTCATTCTTTATAAACATTTCTATATCATATTTATCATCTATTGTATCCAATAAATGTTCATCATAATTAGCGAATGATGTCGCATCACAATACGTATTATCATAGTTAAATTTTTTCAAAACTTCCTTTTTTATTTCGTCGTCGCTTTCAATTAATGCCGATGAGATTTTCTTCGGCGATAATTCGCCATTTGGCGCTATTGTTTCTTCATTTGATGAACGACTTATACCTATACTATTTACCGCTTGAACACTAATATTATAATAGTCCTTATTATCTAAACCGTGTAGGATATATCTACAACTATTTTTACCACACTCAATACTATCAAACGTTGCGATCTTAGTAAACCCATTGTTTTTATAACTTTTAAAGCATTTTATTAAATATTTACTTATCGGATTATAATTATCAAAGGGCTTTTTAAATCTTATTTCAATATTAGAATCGCCCGCATAGCATTTTATTTTTGGTGGGTATGGTATATCGGGTTTAGGTGGCGATGCCTTCGGTTCTATTTTGGGTTCCTTGACCCATTTACACTTATTATAATCTATACATTTCTCACATATTTTGGTACAGTAATTCACATCACATCCATTATTTTTTTGGCATTTAGATACACACGATTTTACATTATATCCCTCTGGTAAGAACTTACAAATTTCCACGTTCTTTTTTACAATGGAACCTCTTATATCCATATTATTAAATAAATCTTTAGCGGTTATGAGTTCCTTGTAAATATTAATATTTCCAATATAACCCTGGAATGGATTCATAATTTTATGATTATTATAGATTGAGCCTAATATTATTTTATCACCGGTTAAATTGGTAGTTGAATTTATATCTTTTTGAATTTCATCAAAAAATACCGTTATCTTTCGTGGGCTTTTATTTATTACTAAGGGGTAATTTCTATTAGCATTTAAATTAGAACTGAATTTTACAGTTTGTTTGTTATATTGGAGGTATAAACTTCCATTGAATATATATATTTTATAAACCAATTTTCCATCATTGGTTGTATTATATACGACGGTCTGATTAACCGATGTATTTAAACTTTCAATATTTATTAAAATGGTATATGGTTCCTCCTCATTAAATTCAATTATAAAAGCACTTTTATCAAAAAATAACATTTTAACTACTTTATCGTATAAATCTATATTTTTATATTTTTTTATATTTTTGAGTGTAGCTAATTTATCGGTATCAGGAAACAAATCATCAGTGTCTTTAATATATATATCTTTGGGAGAGGGTAAGTCTTTCGATAGATTAAAATGTTCGGAAGGACCAACCGATAATAATAATAATAAGAATATCATTAAAAATAGTATAAAAATTAGTAATAATCTATTCATCATTTAATAAAATAAAAGAAAATAAAATATAAAAAGACTCCTTTATTTAATTGGACATAATGGGGGTGAGACAGTTGTCGCGGTTTCTTTTGGACGGTCGTCGGTTTTCTTAATGTTTTTCTTATACTTCGGTTTCATCGACACTAAGTTGGACATTTTACTAAGCCCCTTTTTATTATACGCCCGTATACCAACACTATAATACGTATCTAAATCTAACTCATCTACTACAAATTTACAGTCTTTACATTCAGGAAATGGGACTTTACTCATTTGAACACCCTCTGCTTTATTTAGGGTTTTATAAACAAAGCAGACATATTCTTCAATATCACCTTCTTGTCCTTCATATTTATTTGGTGGAGTCCATTTTATAAGAAATTTTCCATTATAAGGTAACACAAATATTTTAGGTGGTAATGGTTCCCCATTTAGTTTAGATGTATCTACTGGTTTGAATATGGGTTTGTTTTTAACATTCGGTTTTTTAGCGATCCAAGGGCATACATCAACATCGTCACACGATTCACATAGTTGTTGACAATTCTTGTAATTACAATTGTTTTTGGTTACGCAAAAATTCATACAACTAAATATATCGCTTCCATAGGGTTTGAATTCACACGGTGGTTTCCAGTTGGAGGTTGACTCGTTAAGGCATTTTTTAGTACATGCTTCGTCATTACAATCGTTATCTTTAGAATCAATACAGTTTTTGTAGCATTCATCTCGACTTTCGCCATTTGGATCAAACTTACATGATTGTAACTGACACGCGTCGTGCAACTTACATAAATCGGAGTTCGTTTTAACCGAACTAAATACCTTGATTTCACCTATAAGTCCTTTAAAAAATGTATCTTTCAGATTATTAGTTCCTATATTGAGTGTTGTATAATTTATTTTATTTGTAAAGTCGTATTCTATTTCAGTCCCGTCAAAAAATACAATTAATTTTTTATTTTGAATTTTAAATGCCAAATGGTTATATTTATTAACCTCGATGCCATTTTTAAAAACAGTTTTTTGATTTTTGTGTTTCATGTATAATTGACCATTTTCAACATAAACCTCCATATCCCCAGACATTAGATATTGCTTTTTGTCCATATTGGTCATATAAACAATCATAGATATCGTAAAAACATCTAAATCCATATTTGGGATTTCTATATACGAATTTACACCATTGAAATTAAATCCACTTACATTATCACCCATCGTTTTTGATACGATATTATACATATGACTAGGTTTCGTTTCATTATCAAAATCAATTACATATCGGGTTTTATTTGTTTGAAAGTTTTCTATATTGGGTTTGGATAATAATACTATAATAATAATAAGAAGAAGTAATAAAAATAAAATACTAATACTTTTTTTATTCATCTTCATCTTAATTAATATTTAGTAATAAAAAAAATTACTTACATTCCAATTTACTTTCTAACTTATTTATTTTTTGAAGTTCATATAACAAATTAGATAGTTTAATATTTTGTTTTTGGGTTTTTGTTTCAATTAAATTCTCGTAATCCAATTTAACTTTTTCAATTTCATCCAATGAAGACGATTCCGTTACTTCACTCGGGGTTTCTTCTGGATAATCAAGGGATGGTGATCCGGATTCCGCGTCATTTTTAATAAAACTAGTAATTAATTTATCGTCTAATTCTTTCCCAGCAATATTGACTGTGGTTTTACGCGATAATCTATATACATTATCCATCAATTCGGATTTATCCACCATCGCATTATCAAAATGTTCGTATGTTATATCGTATACCGATTTGGCTAATACGATTAATAGTAAAAACAAAATTATTAGTAATATAGTATTAGTCATCTTCATATTAAAATAAAAAAAGATAAATTTATTGGTATATTTAGACTTTTATTATATAAATTAATTCCATATGACAAGGTTCA
>Ga0209335_10005109_pt1 | contig 12189 bp, 9 predicted proteins | sample COG_09_FD_184753 | JGI IMG/M metagenome (GOLD analysis project Ga0209335, IMG submission 184753) | Pelagic Microbial community sample from North Sea - COGITO 998_met_09 (SPAdes) (version 2) | ecosystem: Environmental > Aquatic > Marine > Neritic zone/Coastal water | place: Helgoland, sampling...
TATTTAAAAAATTTTTCTTTGATTGAAAAAAATAAAAAACAAATACTTGATAAAGTTACTATTAAATCAGGTAAGAATGGTCCAGTTACTAAACATATTGGTAATAAATAAATAAAAAAACTTTGAATTTCATTAGTTTTTTTTGAATACATTTAATTATATTTTAAATTGTAAAATATTTATCATTAAAATACTTTTTATCTAAAAAGTATTTCATATCGAATAGTAAAAAATTTTTTTTACAAAAAGTATTAATTTTTTTTTGAAATAGTTGTTTTTTAAAATAATCGTGAGATACACACAAGACTACACAATCATATTTTTTTTTATAGGGTTTTTTTATAAATTTTGATTGATGTCTACTTTCTACCTCGTTTATTAATATATGTGGATCAAAAATATTTATTTTACAGTTATATTTTTCAAAATAGTCTATCAAGTCGAAAACTTTTGAATTCCTACAATCAGATATGTTCTCTTTAAAAGTTGCACCTAAAATTAAAATATCAATTTTAGAACTTTTAATTTTTCTTTTTTTTATTTCATTCAAGCATTTTTTAGCATAATAAAAGCTCATTTCGTCATTAATCTTTCTTCCAGCAAGAATTAACTTTGGATTAAAGCCTGACTTTTTTGCTTTGTATGTTAGATAGTAAGGATCAACTCCAATACAATGTCCTCCAACAAGCCCTGGCGTAAATTTTAAAAAATTCCATTTAGTAGAGGCAGCTTTGAAAACTTCATTATAATCGATATTTAATTTTTCAAAAATCATTAAAAATTCATTTGCTAAAGCAATATTTAGATCTCTTTGAGTATTTTCAATAATTTTAGCACCTTCTGCTATTTTAATTGAGGGTGCTACATGAATTGGTTTCTTAATTATTAATTCATAAAGTTTTTTTATAAATATTGTTATTTTCACATTTGAGCCTGAAACAACTTTTGGAATATTTGTTAAATAACTTTTTTTATCACCTGGATTTATCCTTTCGGGACTATAACCACAATAAAAACCATCTTTAATATTTTTATCATTAATGTAATTTAATTTAGAAATTTTCTTTAAAATGGGTACACATATGTCTTCAGTGGTTCCTGGATAAACAGTTGACTCATAGATTACAACATCATTAGGTTTTAAAATTTTAGCAATAGATTTTGTTGCCGCAATTATCAAACTTAAATCTGGTTTTGTTTTTTTTTTCAGTGGCGTTGGAACTGTAACTATAAAAATATTACATTTCTTTAAATTACTGATATTTGATGTGAATTTTAATTTTTTACTATTCTTAATTTTTCTAGAATCAACCTCTTTATTTAAATCTTTGAAATTCATTAATGAATTTACTCTATCTATATTAAGATCTAAACCAAAAGTGTTTACTTTTTTTCCAAACTCTAGAGCAATTGGAAGACCTACATATCCCAATCCAACAACTCCTATCGTTATTTTATTAAGATTCATATTTTAAAGACTCTTTGATCTTAGTCATATAAGCGGAAATTACTTTTTTTTCATCAAATAACAAATTGACCATATTACGTGAATTTATTGACATTTTTTTTTTATTATTAAATGATAGTTTATGAAATTTAATTAAGGCTAAATATAGACTACTATAATTCATTATTTTACAAAAAAAACCATTTTTTTTATTTATTAACACCTCTCGACAGCCAACAGCATTAGTGGTTATAATGGGCCTACCCATTGATGCTCCTTCTAATAATGATCTTGGAGTGCCCTCCCTATAAGAGGGTAAAACCATGCAATCTGCTTTTTTAATTTGTGGCCTAACATCATTAAAGAAGCCTAAATAATTAATTACATTATTTTTGTGTGCTTCAAAAATAATTTTTTTATTTATAGAAGATTTATTGTCTTCTATAAAAGAACCTACTAAATTTAATTTAATATTAATTTTTTTTTTTTTTATCAATTTTCCAGCATTTATATACTCAATAATTCCTTTTTCTTTTAATAGTCTAGCAACCAGCAAAAAAGTAGTATGAGTACTTTTGTTATATTTTTTATAAGAAAATTTCTTTAGATCAACACCTGAACCTGGTATTAAACTAAAATTTTTACGATTAATTATTTTGTGCTTTAAGAATATTTTTTTGTCATCTTTATTTTGAAAAAAAACATGAAATACATTTTTAAAAGCTATTCTGTATAAAAATAAAACAAAAAATGTTAAGAGATTTTTTTTCATAAAAACTGTACCGAGCCCTGTAACCATACAAATAGATGGGATTTTTAATAAACGAGATACAAATGTACCAAATATTAATGGTTTTATTGTGAAGTTTAATAAAATTGAGTCTTTTTTTAAATCAAATAATATTTTAAATATTTTAAATATTAAAATTAAATCAGAAAAAAAAACTACCTTATTATTTACAATTTTAATATTTATAACTTTACAGCCTAGATTAATTAATTTTTTTTGATAACCATCAAATGGAGCTAAAATAATTACTTCATGGTTTTTTAAAAGTTTTTTTATTAAATTAACTCTAAAATTTTGAACACTCCAACATGAATTTGAAAAAAATATAATTTTCATATTAAATTTAATGGTGTTTGTTAAACCATTTTTGAAATATTAAGAAAGACCAAAGAAATTTTCCCCAATTTCTTTTTCCACCTATATGCTCTTTCCATTTGCTTAATATGTTTTCAAAATCAAATATACCTTGTTTTTGTAAATACTTTTTATCAAGATAAAATTCAAAAGAATCTTTAACTTCAAATCTTAACCAATTATCTATCGGTGACGAAAAACCCATTTTTAAGTTACTTTTATAATCTGGTAAATATTTTTTTATTATTGATCTAAGTATCCATTTGTTTTCATTTTTTCTAAACTTTAAATTTGTTGGTAGTTCCAAACAATATTTAACTAGCTTATGATGTAAAAATGGAGAGCGCACCTCTATACCATTCCACATTGAAGCTCTATCAACCTTGCAAAGGATATCGTCTGTTAAATAATATTTGATATCTGAAAGCATCATACTTTCTATAAAATCTTCTTTTTTTATAAAATTAATATGATCTCTATTTAAATCAAAATCTTTATTTTGGAAAAAACTATTAATATTTGGTGATGATGATAATAAATTATCGTAAAGATCAATTTTGCTTTTTTGATTAAATGATAAAGCTGACTTTTGAAGCTTATAACCAAAATTTTTATAATCAATAAATCCGATGGAAATGATGGATAAATTTTCAAAAAAAGAGTTTACTGTCTTTGCATTAAAGGTGAGAATAATTTTTGTAATATAGTCTCTTATACTAATTGGTATTTTGTTTAACAAAGGATAATATTTATTCATATAAACATATCGATTGTAACCACCAAAAAGTTCATCTCCTCCATCCCCTCCTATTGCAACTTTAATATAATTTTTAGCCTTACAGTTTAAAAGAAGACTTGGAAGTTGACTACTATCTGCAAATGGTTCAGTGTATACATCTGATAACTGATCAATAAGATCAAGTAAATCATTTTTATTTACCTGAAATTCATGATGTTCCAAGTTAAGCATTTTTGAGGTTGTCTTTGCAATTTTAGACTCATCAAAATTACTATCTTCATTTTTTATTGTAAAAGATTTTAATTTTGCTTCAGTCCTATGGCTTAAAAGAGATGCTAATAAAGTAGAATCTATTCCTCCAGATAAATAAATACCTAGCGGGACGTCTGCAATAATTTCTTTTTTAAGTATTGATATAAGTAGCTTTTCTATATCATTGGGTATTTTCTCTAGGTCTAAATTTTTATATTCTTTTTTATAAAAATTATTAATATTCCAGTAATTTTTGACAAATAATGTCTTTAAGTCAGAATTAATTTTCATATAAGTGCCTGCTTCTAACTTTTTTATTTTTTTATAAATTGTGTTTGGAGATGGGATATAATTATATTTAATTAATTCTCTTACTGAATTAATATCTATAGATAATTCTTCTTCATAAAATTTTTTTATAGCAATTATGTCTGATGAAAAAACTAAATGATTTTCATCTTTTAAAAAATATAAAGGTTTTTCACCCAATCTATCTCTTGCTAAAATTATTTGATTTTCTAAAATATCCCAAATCACAAATGAAAACATTCCTTCAATTAAATTTAATGCTTCATCAATTCCATATAGGTCTATTAAATTTATTAGTACCTCTGTATCTCCAGAACTTTTCCAAAAATTTGGTTTCAATTTTTTTTCTTTAGAAATCTTAATTTTAAGTTCTAAATAATTATATATTTCTCCATTAAAAACTATTTTCAACCTTCCATTATTACTAGACATAGGTTGTGTAGCTTTATTAGAAAGATCCATAATAGATAGTCGCCTGTGATCTAAAAATATTCCCTTTTCTTTATCATGCCATTGACCATGACCATCCGGACCTCTGTGCTTAATGCTTGCACTCATTTCTTGAAGTAAATTAAGGTTTGAAGTAGTTTGAATATCCTCCTTTTTTTTTACAAAAAAACCACAAAAACCACACATTATAGCTCTAACATCCTAGCTTCATTTTTGCTCGAAGGTTTCCAAACCTGATAATAATTTTGCATCATTAAATCTATACCAAAATTGTTAACAATTCGCTCTCTCGCTATTTTTTTTCTAATATTCCATATATTGTCATCATCAATTTCTTGAAATATGGAGATTAAAATATTTTCTAAACCGATATAATTATTAACTTCAAAAATCCAACCAGTTGGTCCAATGATATTTACAACATCTCCAACATTTGTAGAAATACATGGAATTCTACTCAGCATAGCCTCACAAATAACATTTGGAAATGCTTCACCTATACTTGTTAAAACATGTACATCAATTTTTGCAAGGAAACTTGAAGTATCTTCTATCCAGTCAAAAAGTACAACTTCTTTGTTTAAATCATTATCTTTAATAATTTTTAAGAGTTCTTTGTTATTATAGTTTAATTCTTTTCCAGCTAAATAAATCTTAAAATTTTTATAACCTTTTTTTTTAAACTTTCCAAAAGACTCCAACATAAACTTATGATTTTTCTGAACATTCCATCTAGAAATAGAGCCAAAGATTATTTTTCTTACTTTAGAAGTATTTGATTTACCTATTTTTAAATTTTTTGATTTTTTATAACCCAAGGGTACGTGAATAAATTTTTTTGAATTAAAGCCAATTTGTTTATGTTTTTCTATAGCAGCTTTTGAAACTGAAATTATTTTAGTTGGTAAAAAGTGTGAAAGAATAGAGCATAAAAAAACTACTAATCTGGTTTGAAGCCCCAATGCTTTAATTGATATATTATAGTTATGTATGGTCCAAATTTTAATTTTTACATTAGCTAATAAAGCTGCCATACCACCGACTAAATCTGAATGGTACATCCATGTTTGGATAATATCTGGATTTTCATTTTTTACAATTTTATACAAAATATATTGTTTAAAAAAATTTATTTTATTTGGTACCATATTTAAACAATAAATCTTAATTTTGAGATTTTTTATATGATTATAATAATATCCCTTATCTTTAAGACAAATAACAACAGTCGGAATAAAATTTTTTTTATTTTTTTTTAGTTCTGTTAAAAGAGAAACTAACGCTTTTTCTGCACCTCCAATATCCAAACTTGTTATAATGTGAACAATTTTATTTATCTTAAATTTTTTGTTAATCAATTCTTTCTTTTTTAATTTATCTATTTTAGCAGTCTTTGAAAAATTTTTAATAAAAAATTCTAAAGTTGAATTAAATATTTTATTTGAAGAGATAAAATAAAAGATATTAAAGAAAAAATAAAAAAACAATATGTGGGAGGATTTTTTATTCCAGTATTTTTTATAATGTTTCAATAAACTATAAAACTTAAATAAATCCTTGTGTTTTTTTCTTATATATCCATAAATATATGCAAAATTCTTGATACTTATTTTTTTTAACATTCCCTCATTAGAAACATTATAAAAAAAAAGATCTTTATTTAAGCAGTGACCAACATACCCTTTTTTACCTAATCTTAAGTTTAATTCCCAATCCTCGAATCCATTTTTCATAGCCAAATCATACATTCCTACCTTTTTTAAAATATCTGTTCTAATAAATATAGAATAAGGTATCTGGTTTGAAAAAAGTTGTTCGAAATAATTGTAATGTTTTTTTAAACTACCTGTGCTCTGATCTTGATTGACTATATTTGAATAAACATAATCATATTTTTTTTTTTTTTTTAAAAATAGAGTAAAGGTTTCTAATGCATTACTCGCAAGCCAATCATCTGCATCTAAAGGTAAAATAAACTCTGTTGAACAATTTAAAATTCCAGTATTTCTAGCACTTGCTAAGCCAGCATTTTTTTGATGAATAATTCTTACATTTTTATCAAAGATATTTTTTAAAATCTTTAAGGTAACTAAGTCATTAGACCCATCATTAATTATAATTATAGAAAAATTTTTATAAGTTTGTGACCTTAAACTTTGTAAAGTTCGTAAAATACTAAACCCAGAATTATAACAAGGAATAATAACTGTTACATTTGAATTTAATGACTTTTTACTTCGCATACACTCCAAATCTCTCCCCAAATTATTTTTGAATCAAGAATTTTTAAGCCAGCTGAATTTAACTCGTTTTCAAACTCTTCATATGTTGGTTCGATAAAATGCTCAGCATCTGAGAAGTAGTTAATGCCAAGTTCTTTCTTTAAAGGAAGATACCAAGATCTTTTAAAATCTGGAACCCTAAATAAAATCTTTTTAGGCTTACAGTTAATTATTAAAAGCTTTAAGAAATCAACTCTTTTATCTATATGTTCTATTATGTTGGATAGAATTATTGCGTCATATCTTTTTGAGAATTTAGAATTAATAACATCGGCACATATAAAGTTTAAATTGGGAAGTTTATATTCATGTTTTGCAAAATTAATTTTCTCAATTACACGGTCAACTCCAGTTATATGAACATTTAATTTTTTTTCTGCAATTTTAGAGGTCACATATCCATATCCACATCCAACATCCAGCACTTTTGAGTTTTCCTCTATATTATCTATAAAATAATTATGATAATTTGTTAGTCTATGTTTTGGATGATGTTTGCCTTCATAACGTATCGCTGATTGACTAATGAATTGTTCAAGATACTCATCTATTGAAAAAAGAAATTTTAATGATGATTTAGAATTTCCTCTACTCTCTATGGCAAAAAGTCCTCTAAATATAAATTTACGAATAAATTTTGGTATCAGAGTCCAGAAAAGATTAATTAGATCAAGAATTAATATAATGATTTTTTTTTTCATTTTAAATAGTTAATAGTTAGTTGAATGATATACCAAAAAGATTTTTTTACTTTATAATTTATTACTTTAAAATAACAAAAAAACAGAATTAGCAAGTCAACAATTATTTTTTTTTTATATATTTCAGAATTTTTATATTTTTTATATATTATCAAACCATGTCCTGCGAATAATATTGTTATTCCAAGGTAGTAGATATAAATCATCTTATTAAATGACTTTTTATTAAATAGATTTTTATTGTTAGATTTTTTTAAATTTAGAAGCCATGATAAATATTTATCATAATTTTTTAAATTTTTATCAAATTTAAACCTTTCACTAAAAGTAGACAATTTATAATGTATATTCATTTTTTTATTTAGTTTCGATATTCCTAGTTTTAGTAACCATTTTTTTTGAATATTCTTAATCGCGAGTTTTTTGTTTTTATTATCAGATCCATATTGATTTAAATGAATTCTATATTTAATTAAGTTTTCATGTAAGTTAGCACCTTTATATTTTTTCAATAACCTAGACCACAATTCATAATCTTCTGATTTAAAAAAATTAAGATATCCACCCAATGAAGTAATTGTTTTTTTTCTAACCATAATAGAAGAGTGAATAAAAGGATTCTTAAAAATTATACTTGCTTTACAGTCATTACTTGAAAAATGAACAAGCTTGAAAAAGAAGTTAATTTCTCCTATATATTTTGCTTGAGAGCCTACGAGGTGATGTCCTCTATTATGATTTAAAAAATTCACCTGTTTTTTTATTCTATCAGGGAGAGAAATATCATCTGCATCCATTCTAGCAATATAGTTTCCATGAGACTTTTTTAATGCATAATTTAAACAAGCAACTATTCCTTTTTTTTTTAGAGAATAAAACTTTATTCTACGATCTATTAAATAATTTTGGATGATTTTTTTACTATTATCTGTAGAGCCATCATTAATTATTATAAACTCAAAATTCTTATAAGTTTGCTTTAAAATACTTTCTATTGATGTATGCAGAAACTTTTCAGCATTGTAAACAGGCATTATTATAGAAACTAATTTTTTTTTATTTCTTATCATTCTTTAAAGCGTTTACAAATATTGCTTTGTGAAGTTTAATATATTTTTTGTAGGAAAAATCATCAATTTTTTTTTTAACATTTTTTTTAAGAATTTTTTTTTTTTTAATCGCTTGAAATATTTTTTTAACTAAAATTATATGATTTACAGAAATTTGATTGGACCATCTATCTTTTACTGAGATTCCTAATCCTGCGTTTCCAATTAACTCGGGTGTGCCACCTGAGTCTGAAAATACGTGTATTATTCCTAAACTCATTCTTTCTAAAACAGCATTAGGGCATGGATCTTTATATTTTAAATGTAATGCAAAATTAATATCTTTAAATTCTTCCTCAAAGTTCTTATTTAAATATTTTCCTCTAATTTCAATTAATTCTTTTGATAATAGAATCTTTATTTTTTCATTAATTTTTTTGTACCACTTAGAATATTTTGCACCTTTTGTAAAATAACCTGCAATAATTAATTTAAGATTATATTCTTTATAATCATAATCTTCAGATAAATTGATAAATGCATCTAAAGCTGGATTTAGTATATGTTCAGAATTTTGATCAAAAACACCCGAAAGCAAAAAATAGTTTTTTTTAATATTCTTAAAAGTTTTATATTTTAAAGGTACACAATTATGAATTATTTTGTTATTTTTTGCAAAATATGAATTTAACTTTATAGAGGTATCCTTACAGAATTTAGATTGATAAATTACTAATTTAGACTGTTTATGAGCATTGATTAATTGTTTATTTTTATCCTTCCATCCTTTTCCGTACCATCCTTTATAGAACCATCCATTCTGGTTAAAAATTATTGGTATATTATATTTTTTTGAAAAATTTATTGCATCTTTTAACTCTTCAGATGTCCAATAAGATTGTGCATAGATTATATTTGGATTAAAAAAATTATTCCCAAATATTTTAATTAGTCTTCTAATTCGAATGTAAGGGCCCCCAGTCTTAAAAATATTTACTCCAAAATAAGGTCTAATTTTTGAATTATTTGTATTTAAAAATCTAATTGGAAAAAATAATTTTGGTAAAAATAAAAAAAAATTTAACTTATTAGTAATAAATTTTTTAATCATTATTAAAAGTTTAATAAAAAGAGTGTAAATATTAAATTAGCCATATTGATTTAATCATTTTTTTTTAGCTTATTGAAAAAAGATATCCATAACAATTTATGTTTATCTTTTTTTTGCTTTGAAGCTTCTATAAGGGATTCAGTGATAAATTTTTTTTTTAAATCTATATTTTTATGAATTGCTTCTACCGATTCTGCTAATTTTTGATAATCATCCACATCAACAGAAAAGCCATTCTTTCCATTTTGAATAGAGTCAAATGCATGCCCAACTTTAGTAGTAACTACTGGTACACCAGAGGCCATTGCCTCAAACATCCCTGTGGGCCCACCTTCATCTCTCGATGAAATTAGATATGTATCTAGACAATTATAAAGTTTGGGAAGTTCTTCAAATTTTAAATTCTTAAAATGTTTGTATTCTATACCAAGATTATCTAAACCTTGTTTTACATAACCTCTTGCTGGTGCAGTCAACAAAACAAACAAATTATTTACATTTTTTTTTAATATTTTTAATGTTTCTAAAAATATATCAGGTCCCTTAATAAATTTTGGCTTCATCCCCTCTCCAAAACCATCACCGTCCTTATGAAATGATCCAACTATAAAACTGTTTTGAGGTAGATTGAATTCATTTCTAAATTCTTTACATTTTTCCTCATCATATTTTTGAAATATATCATTTACAGTAAGTGGTATTTGAAATATTTTCTCTTCTTTAATTCCACTTTTGATTAAAAAATTTTTAAAAAAAGAATTTGTAACTCGTATTAATTTAATCTTGTCTTGATTTTTAATAACTAAATTTAATAATAGTTTATTACTTTCAGAATATTTTGGAAGGCCGTGTTCGTAATCAAAACTGATGATGTTATTATATTTAAAAATATTTTTGGCAAATAGAGAATATTGGTCTCCATAAAATACATACTGATTCTTGGGATGATTAATAGTTTTTTCACAGTTCAAGCTAGAAGTCATAGTCATTTCAAAGATAGAATTCGTTGTTCTATCTGCTGCCCACCCAGCATTATCAGATAAAAAATATATCTTTGTAAATTTGTTTTGAAAAAAAAATTTTATATTATCTTTTGGGTAGTTTAATATTTTCTTAATCCTATATCTCAATTTCAGAAATAGCGATTTAATATCCATATTTAATAATTTATTGTTTCTTTTTTTTTACTTTTTGCAGATTTATATGCGTGTTCTATAATTGAAATTATATTTAATGATTGATTTAAAGAAATTTCTAGTTTTTTATTTTTTTTTATATGTTTAATTGACTCCAGAATTGGTGTGTCTAACTTTTTAAATTTTTTCACAATCTTGGTATTATTATTATTTTTTTCAAAAATATTAATCTGATAAGGTTTTCCAGTAAGTCTGACAGTTTGTTTTTCCCCCCAATAACAACTTTCTAATCTTCTTATTTTGAATTTTGAGTCACCTACTATATTTATATTTGCAAAGAATAAATTTTCAAACTCAATAGATAATGTTAATCTCAATTCTGTATTCAAATTGTCAAAATTAGCGAATATTGCTTTTGGTTTTTTTTTGATAATCCAGATTAGTTCCGCTATCAAATGACATCCACTATCAAAAAGTATACCACCTGCTGATAAATTTTTATCTAACCTAAAATTTGTTGGCATTATTTCACTAATTTGAGATTCTATAAAAGACCCCTTACCAAAAAATGAACTTTTATAATCAAGCCAAGTTAAATTTATATGCTCTATTTTTCCAAATCTTTTCTTGTCACTAACTAATTTTTTTAATTCTCTCATATGGGACTCATATGGTGGATTATATAAGGGTATAATTTTTTTATTTTTTATTTTGGCAACTTGAATAATTTTTTTTGCTTGATTGGCAGACGTGACCATAGGTTTTTCAATTATAACATGACAATTATATCTTAAAGCTTCAATGGCATGTTTAAAATGTAGGCTATGTGGTGAGGCTATTAAAATTACGTCTAATTTTTCTTTTTTAAGCATTTCAGTATAATCTGTATACAGAGAGCTTATTTTAAATTTTTCTCCAATCTTAATTAAACTTTTAACATTCCTTCTACATATTGAGACTAGTTTTATTTTTTTTTTTGCTTCAATTATTTCAGGGATATGCCTTTTAATAACGAAGTTGCCCACTCCAATTATACCCAGCCTTAAAGCTTTCATTCAAATTAATTTTGTAATTCTTTTGCTTCTTTAATTTTGCTAACTATATATAAAATATCTTTTTTAGTTAAATGAGATGAAGAAGGTAAATAAAAACTTTTCTTAAAAATTTTTTCTGAAACAGGAAACTGGTTTTTATAAGTTCTTTTAAAATAAATTGGTTGTAAGTGTAATGGAATAAAAAATGACCTAGTTTCTATTCCATATTTTGCCAGAAAATACCTCAATTTAATTGCTGACATTCCAAAATCTTCATCAATAACTATAGTATACATCCAGTATACATTTTTTATATTTTTTGTTGATGGAGGCAAAGATATTCCCTGAATATCTTTAAGATAATGATTATAAATTTTAGCATTATTAATTCTTTTATTAACAAGTTTTTCTAAATTTTCTGTTTGAGCCAGTCCTATAGCTGCCTGCAAATTTGTCATTCTATAGTTAAAACCAATATGCTTGTGCCAAAAATGTCTTTTATTAGAAAAAGACTGATTTCTAACATTGGCTGCTA
>Ga0209335_10005110_pt1 | contig 12187 bp, 9 predicted proteins | sample COG_09_FD_184753 | JGI IMG/M metagenome (GOLD analysis project Ga0209335, IMG submission 184753) | Pelagic Microbial community sample from North Sea - COGITO 998_met_09 (SPAdes) (version 2) | ecosystem: Environmental > Aquatic > Marine > Neritic zone/Coastal water | place: Helgoland, sampling...
AATCTTAGCTTTCATAGAAACAATTTCATTATTGAAAGTCAAAATTTCATTTTCTTTTAAAATTTTATCTTCGTATTGTGCTTTCTTTTGATCCACAATTGGATTTAAAACTGCATAATAAATAATCAAAAAAAGAATTATTGCAAAAAAACCAATACCAAATTTAATATAAGTTTTTTTATCTACTCCAGCTAACTTTTCTTTAATGTCAGCCATATTTAAATTTTTTAAATCTATATTTTTTAAATCCATTAACTTTTCTCCAATACGCAAGCTATTCTAAAAGCCTTCATAGCAATTTGACCAGCTTGTTGATTTGGTAAACTCATACTTGCAAGTGTTGCTTGTGAAATAAGTTTCTTACCATTTAGATTATCTATTAATTTTAGGATATCTTGATCACTATACGCCTCACCTTCAATAATTACTAAATCAGAACCATTATATTCGACTGATTTAAATCTAACTCTTTTTGGCACAGACGAAGCAACTTGAGCCAACACCCTAAAACTTATTGTTTTGTTAGAAAAAATTGATCTACTTAATTTTAATGATTTATTAATTTTACCAAGGTCTTTAGCAACTTTGTTTTTTTCCATTACCTTAAGCTCATGTTGAGCAATTACTTGATCATAACCATCTAGTTTTTTATTAATTGTATTGATCTGCCAAAATGCTAAACCAAATAAAACTATATAAATTATACCAACAACTCCAACAATTCCTTTGAATGCAAAGTTAGAAAATACTTTTGCTTTTTTTTGAGCAATCATATTATCGCGATTTGGAAGTAGGTTAATATTTTTTACAGCTGTTACAAATTTAAAATATCCAAACACATCTAGCTTTCTAAATGCAAGACCAATTACAGATGCAAAATAAGATCTGTTATCATACTTAACATTTTCTTCGAGTTGAGCTGGAACTTTAATTTCTTTAATGGGATCAAATAAATTAAACCCGGTATTAACTAAATTTTTTCTGAAACTTTCAAGATAACTATCTACATTAGATAAATTTGACACTACTCTTAAATTTCTAATTCTTTTTTCGTACTTAGTTTCAAAATCTTGAATGGCCTGTTTAACTTGTGTTGTGTATCTTCGAACTAAAGCATCCATCTCTTCTTGGTTATCAGATAACTTAAGAGTATTACGGTCTGCAGATCTTATGAAAATATCTGTAATAATTGGATTGTTTTCATATAAAATCATTACATAGTTTTCATCTAAACCAAATTCTAAAATCGCCGTCAAATTTGCATCTTCAATAGATCCTGAAATTTGGTTAGTTTGGTCTACCGCAGATTTTAAAGCAAAACATTTAACGTCAATAATTACAGCGTTCAAGCCACCTTTTTTAATAATTGAAGTATAGCTATTAATGTCAGATAATTTCGAAGCGACAAATAAAATATCCATAGTATTTGCTTTTTCATCTCTATTAATTACTTGATGAAATATTGAATAGTCAGCTAAATTATCTGTTAACTGAACTAAGTTTTCCCATAAAGAATCTGTTTCTATTGCTTTTTTTAACTCTTCATCACTCAATAAAGGTGCAGTAACTACTCTAATGATTGCACTAGTAACCGGTATAGCAATTGCAGCATTTGTAGTTGAAATTTTTGACTTTAATAAAGCAACTTGTAACTGCTCACCTATTAAATCTGGATTATCTAAAACTGTTCCACCTTCAGGCATACCTTCAACTTTATGAACAAAAAATTTATCTAAAACCCACTGATTGGATTTATTAGATGATAATTGTGCTAATCTTATTTCCTCAGGGGTTAGCTCAACCCCAACTATTTCTTCACCTAATGCAGCTTGCTTTCCAATTCTATTTTTTAAGAACCTATCAAAAAATCCACTTTTCTTTTTTTCAACATTTGTGGGTGGTGCTGCAACCTCTCCCTCTTTACTCTTTTTTTTAAATAAGTTGCTAAAAGGGTTTTTCATATTTTTTTATAATTTTAATGCAGCGTTAACAATTAATAGTACCTAAAGTTAACTAAATCAACTATAACTCGAAGTATTCAAATTAGGTTTTTTAAATATAAATATTTGAAATATCTTTAAGATAATGTACACAACTTTGTAATTAAATTATGTTCGAAAAATTAGAAGAATTAGCTAAAAATAATAAAAAAATATCTGACTTTCATATTAGAGCTGGATCACCACTAGCTTATCGTCAAACAGGTGAGATTTTCATGGTTCAAGAAGTTTTAGTTAAACCTCAAGATCTTAAAGACCTGCTTTCAATGAACTGTAACGAAACAGAACTTGAAAAATTTGAAACTACTCATGAATTAGACTCTGCTGTTATGTTAAGTGGGTTAAGATTTAGAGCTAACTTTTACAAAACAATTAATGGTCCTGCTGCGGTTTTAAGAAGAGTTGAAAGTAAAATTCCTGATATGGGGCAATTCGATTTACCTCAATCACTTTACGATATTGTTGATTTTCATAAAGGGCTAGTATTAGTTACTGGACCAACAGGTTCTGGAAAATCAACCACACTTGCAGCGATAGTTAATGAAATTAATAAGACCAAAACAGCAAATATATTAACGGTAGAAGATCCAGTTGAATTTATACATCACGATAATAAAAGTATTGTTTCTCACAGAGAGGTTGGAAAGCAAACTCAGTCATTTGCTAACGCATTAAAAGCAGCATTAAGAGAAGACCCTGATGTAATTTTAGTTGGAGAGATGAGAGATTTAGAAACTGTTAGTCTTGCATTAACAGCAGCCGAAACTGGTCACTTAGTTTTTGGAACACTACATACCAGTGGAGCGCCTGCAACAATCAATAGAATTATTGACGTGTTTCCACCAGAACAACAAGAACAAATTAGAGCACAGATTTCTACTTCATTAAAAATGGTCGTAACACAAAGATTGCTTAAAACAAAAGATGGTGCAGGAAGAGTAGCAGCTTTTGAAGTAATGAAATGCACACCACCTATTCAAAACTTAATACGTGAAGCAAAAATTCATCAAATCCCAAGTATAATGCAAACTTCCGTAAGAGATGGTATGATTACAATGGAAAAATCATTAGAAGAATTAGTTAAAAATGGGAAGATAGATCCAGGTGCTGCAAGATCAGGACATTAAAGGTTTTACACTTTTAGAATTATTAGTAGTTGTCGCTCTTATTTCAATTATTACTGCAATTGGTATTCCAAATTTTAGTAGCTGGAAAAAAGATAGAGAAGTAAGAGTTGCTTCCGAAAAAATCGCCAGTGTTTTATCTGGAGTGAATGCTCAAACAAAAAGAGGTTCTTACCCTTATGTTCAAATGTTCATTAATTCGAATGTAACTATTGTTGGGGCTACTGGAAATTACCCTGGAACTATTATTATGGGTAGAGGAATGACAAAAACAAACTTATCCACTAATCTAAATTCTGGTAAATTTCCTAATTGTGATATGACTTTAAACCCAGGATCTGGTTCATGGGAAAACCCAACTTTTAATTATGAGTTAAAAAATATTTATCTACATTTTACAGGATCAAATGGCATCTGTTTTTCAGCAGATGAAACTTATTATGCCATCAAAGGCAACCTTGCAGGTAATAAAATTATAAATTTAGATCAAGGAACAACTGACAGTTATATAATTGTTTGCTCTTCACATGACGCTCAAACAGCTGGTAAATGTGATACAAGCAAACCAGGTTTAAAAAAACCAGCTTATTTGATAGAATGGTCAAGATTTGGTAACATAAGAAAGTATAAATGGAGCGGAAGTGATTGGACTAGATAATATAAAGAGCAAAGCTAATGAAAAGGGTATCACCATTTTAGAAGCATTAGTTTCGACTGCAATTATTGGAATTGGCTTTGTAGCAATTTTTCAAATGGTTCAATACGCTGTTAGATCTATTGATGTTTCGGGTGAAAGAACAAAAATGAGCTATCTAGTAGGTATGGTCGCTGAAGATATTATTTCAGATAAAAATAGTAAGAATGCTAGTAAAAAAGGTTTTATAGAAAATTTAATTGATAATAAAAATTCCAAAAATGAGTCTTGGGTAATGGATACCTGCAAAGATAAACCCGCAGTTAAAAATAATTATTCAAATGCATATCAAAATAAAACTCAAAAATGGGAGTATAGATTTGCTAAAGACAGAGTAAAATGTGTTTCAACTGGTAACGCTGGTGCAACTAATGATACTAAAGCATTAAAGGTTTTTGATATCTGTAATAATCGAGTGTCAGGAAAAAATTGTAGTTACAGAAATGTGGATGTTCCCTCAGCTATATATGAAGAATTATACATAGGAAAAATGGAAGCCAAAATGAATAACGGTAAAAAAATTAAATATTTATATTTTCCGATTAAGTAAATGAAAAAAAACAAAAAATCGATATCTGGAATAACTTTGATAGAAATATTAATTGGTATTGTCATTTCAATGATCATGATGGGTGCGATGTTCACATCTTATAGTGTTGTAAATAGTTCATATTCTCAAGTAAGTGATAAAGCTAAAATTTCTCAATCAGCAAGAAATCTAGTTGGCATGTTGGTTAGAGATGTGCGAATGGCAGGGTTTAAATATTTTAATGATACAATTAAAGAAGATGCGAACGAACATATTCCAATAAAAATTACTAAGAGTACAAATTTTAATCAAGCATGTGATCGAATTGATATTGTTTATGGAGATGTGATTTTTGATGCATCTAAAAATCCACAGTATACTTATGAAAGATTTAAAATTAGTTACTTTTGTGAAAAGTCAAAAATAATAGATAAAGCAAAATCAAGTAGTGCTGGAAACGTTACGATAGAGGCATTTGCAGTATATAAAGAAAAAAAGAAATGGGATGGTTCAAGATGGTTAGATCCAGACACAGATCTTCGACCTGGCACTTCAGCTAAAGATGAGCGGACTTATAGTAAAGAAAAAGTAGTAGATTTTGTTCAAGATTTAGTTTTTCATGCAATTGATGAAAATGGTAAGTTGATCTCTCCTCCTCCAACCGCAACTAACGCTACTAAAGATTTTGTTTATAAAATAAAGACTGTTGATGTGGCTCTTACTAAAAGATCTAGAAAAGAATTTTTTAGAGATGCAAAATCAAGATCTATTAAATCATTAGAGGACGCATCTAGAAATATTTCAAAAAATGATAAGTATTTAAGAGAGGCTATAATTATTTCTGCAAATACTAGAAATTTAGGCCTGCAATGAGAAATTCTGAAAAAGGTTTTGCTTTAATTTTATCTTTGGTGCTTTTACTTGCAATGTCGCTAATGGGTGGGGCTTTAATTGTAATGTCTGCTGGAGATCATAAAAGTAATAATAGTAGTGATAATTACCAACAAACATTTTACGTTGCTGAAACTGCCTTAATTCAAGGAGAAAAATATATACTAAATCAATTTTTGGGACCTTGGGATACTAAAACCAATGCTAGAGACTTAACTAAAAAAAATATGCCTCCAAATCAAACAACTGTTTACGATGGAGCTATGACGAGAGTAAATTATGGAAAGAAAGCTCCTTACAAGGTCTATGATCCAAATACTAATAAAGAGTGTTACAATAGTTTTGTCGGCTTTGACCGAAAAACATTTAAAGTAGTTGCAGCTGAAAGCTGGAATTTTGGTAAATTACTTTACGACTCTAATATAAACAAAGGTACCCAAAAAGAAGTTGTAAAAGAGAAAGAATATCTTGATAAGTACTACTTCGAGTATTTTATTACCCAAGTGGGTGCAGCCCCTTTTAGAGGAACAGGTACTAGTGTCTCGTTAGGTGCAAGTAATACTGGAAATGATGGTATGGCTTATAGAGTTTATGCATGTGGTATTAGTTATGGTGCTCCAATTCAAATAGTAACCCTTGAAAGCTTGGTTATTTTACCAAAATAAACTTTGTAATCATTCGATATCTTAAATAGAAACTCATTCTGGTTAGTAGAATATTATTAATTTTTATGCTTAAATGTAATATATAGAGTATCAATGAAAAAAATCATTCTCACCTTAATAACATCAGTCCTTTTTAGCTCATCAGTAGCTTTAGCTGAGTGTAATTTTATTATTAACATAGGTGATAAAAGCACAAAAATTTTAAAAAAATATGGACAGCCAATGCCCATGTTTCAAGGACAATTTATGATGCCTATTCCATCTACTGAAGTATGTCCAAATGATAAATTGAATGACGAAATTGCTGTTGAATTTATATTTTTAGGTGAAACACCAGAAGATTCAAGATTGGCTGCAGTTAGAATGATAGTTTTTAATGATGGTAAAAATACCGTCAGCAATCAATTGACGTTAATGAATTATGCTAAAAAAGTTTATGGTACTTTTGATACTGGAAATAATCCAAAAGCTTTTAATAACTTTAATGTATGGGACAAAAACCAAAAACTTGTGCTCTATAAAAGAATGACCAATGAAAAAGAATTAATTGAAGAAGAATTATATATTACCAATAAAGAATATGATCAAAAACTCGGTGATTTTTATAATCAACTTGAAATGAATGCGATGCAAGAAGATCTAAACTAATATGAATTTAAAAATGCTATTAATTAAAATATTATTTTCAGTTTTAATTTTAACAAGTAATGTTTTTGCCAAAGCACTTCCACCCGGATCAGGAATTGGTGATGTTCCAGCCAATGTATTAATCCTTTTAGATAAATCAGGAAGTATGTCTGCAAGAATGACTAGTGGTGCTGGTGTTTATTATCCAGAGTCTTCAGCTTTTGATAGTAATGGCGATGTTTATGTTGGGCAATATTACACTTATGGTATTAAAAAATTTACTTATTCTACTAGCCAGCCTGATACAAGTTTTGGAACAAATGGTCTTTTTAAAGGTACTGGTTGGAGTGGAAATTGTCCGGTCTATTACCCAAGAGCGATGAAGGTTCATGGTGGTAATTTATATGTAAGTCAATATTACGGAAGAAAAGTTATCAAAATTAATTTATCTACTAGTGCCTGCACTCAAATCGCCTCAACTGGTTATTCAAGTACCTTAGATATTAAAAATGATATTTTATACGTTCTCCATCATAGTGGAATTCTTGTTAGAAACCTATCAACCAATACAAATATTTCTTGTAGCTGGTCAGGAAATTTAAGAACCTATGGGGATTGGGCATATGGTATGACAGTTGATCATACTGGTAACAATTTATACACGCAGGAAAATACTTATTTAAACAGATTTGAAATCCAAGCAAATAAATGTCCTAAAACAAATTACTCAACAAGAATACGTAGCCCTTTTTCTACTTATTCATTTGGAATGAAAGCCCACCCTACTGATGACAAAATTTTGTATGGTACAAGTTATTATTCTCACAGGTTACACAAAGTAACATTCAATGCAGCTAAAACGGCTATTGCATCAAACACTCATGTTGGAAGATGTTGTACAGGTGCATCTTCAACTTCAAATGTTAGAATGTATTACCCAAGAAACATAGATATTGACACTGCTAATAATCGAATTGCTGTCGCTGATTACTATAAAAATTCTCTTCAATTTTTTGACTTAAACTTAGGTTTTATAAAGGAAATAGGAGGTTCGGCTGGTACTAGAATGACAGGTGCACACGAAGCACTTAAAGCAATTGTAACCGACTCTTCTTTAACTTCAGGGGTTAATTTTGGATTTGGTTACTGGTCTTCAGGTGGATCACCTGGATTTAATAGTTGGAGCGGAAATATTACAACTGGTACTGCTAGTCCTTGTACTAGTAGAGCATGTATAAAAGTAAGAGCACACAAAGGTGGTGCTGCAAGAATAAATCAAATTGTATCTTCAGTAAGCCCTGGTGGTGGAACAAATGCAAGAGATTGGGCTATACAAGCTGAAAAATATTATTTGCACTCAAGTTTATCTCCAATTGATAAAAATCTAACTTGTCAAAATAGTTATGTGCTAGTGATAGGTGATGGTTATTGGGGAAGTCATAGTTCTGCAAAAACTATTGTAAAAAAACTTTTATCACAACACGGCATTAAAACTTTTACTGTTGCATATGGAAGTGGACTATCAGGCTCAGGTATTAATAACTTTAGAGACATGGCAAAAGCAGGTGGAACTAATGATGTAATAATTGCAAGTACAGCCGCTTCATTAAAAACTCAGTTGAAAGCTGCAATATCACAAGTAATAGCATCTAAATTATCTTTTACAGCTCCTGCGATTACCGCAACTATTGAAAAAGGTGGATCATTGTATCAGGCTCAATTTGATTATGTTCAAAACGCAGAATGGCAAGGAACATTAAAACGAACAGCTATTAATTCATCAGGTGTCATAGATCCCAACGATAAAGGAAATTGGAGTGCATCCGATAAACTACCAACGCCTGATAAAAGAAAAATTTGGACAATACTAACAGGAGTAGATTACAAAACTGACTATAATAATTTTAAAGATGCCAATTGGAAAAAAATAAATGATGTATTTCAATTAACGAACAATGAAGTGTCCGAGTATCATTCAAAAACTTCTTCAACTGCTCGACCACAAAACACGATAAGATGTGCTAACGCAGCAGGTGTTGCTGATGGAAACGAAGATGATATTAAGGGTTTAATTAATTTTATCAGAGGTGAAGATTATTTTGATTACGATGCAGATTGTAAATTAACTGAAAAAAGAGATAATCCTTTAGGAGATATATATCACTCTGAACTTGTAGTTGTTGGTGCACCAAGTGCGGATACTTCTTTTGTATCCACTAACCAAGAAGCTTATTGGAGATCAATTAATAACTATCAAGCTTTTCAAAAACAGTATGCTAATAGAAAAGAAATCATTTATGTTGGCGCAAACGATGGATTGCTACATGCATTTAGTGCAGCTGACGGTGTTGAACAATGGGCTTTTGCTCCACCATTCATAGTTCCTTCTTTTCCTTTAATGGTTAATCAAAATTTAAATAGACCTGGTAAAGGTGGATCAAATGCTATTTTTGGTGTTGATGGTTCACCTGTTGTACATGATATGTATTTTAAAAGTGCGCTAGATAGCTCCTCTAGATGGCACACTATATTATTTATACCTTATGGAAGAGGTGGAGCTGGTTTTTCTGTACTAGATATTACAGATCCATTAAAGCCGTTACATTTATACTCTGTATATAATGACACAATTCAACATCAAGTTCATGTTGTTGATCATGATGCAAATTATTCTTCGTATAGTTATATAGCAAGATCATATGCTTTAAGCTCATTATCAGAAGCTATTGGAGCTAAACAAAATGAAGAGATGTCATCAGGAAGTCAAACTTGCAACAGCACTTTGGTTAATGGCCTTCCTCAAGATAGATGTTTCAAATCTAAAACTTGGACATTCCCAGTTCAAGGAATAAGCAAAGGTGACTTAACTATTACTAAAGATGGAAAAAATTATACACAATTTAATGTTTCTTCAAACTCTAATGGAGATACAGTTTTAACTTTTGCACATGACATAACTTATTATGGCTGGGATGCATGTGCGAATGTTTCTGGAACATGTAATACTACAAGTACAGATATTGGTTTCACCATTAAAGCATCATCAAAAGCAACTGGAGTTCAAACTCAACCCGAGTATGACTATAGTCAATTAGGAGAAACTTGGTCTTCTCCAAGAATCTTCAGATTACCAACGGATGGTCCAAAAGATACTGATATTAAAGATGATAGATATGTTGCTGTAATGGGTGGTGGTTATGGTACTCAGTTTGAAGGAGTTGGAAATGCTTTATTCTTAATTGATCTTGAAGACATTACTCTTCCAGGAAGTGTTGAAAAGGTAATTGAAGTTGAAGACAGCCTTGCAAGCGATATTGTTAATTCTACACCAGGAACAACAGTGGTAGTAACACCTGACACGGCTAGAGGTTTAAACTTCACTGGTGCTCTAGTTTATTTAAATGACTTTGAGGGTAAAATTACTAAATTTAATTTAACTAACATGGCAACTGATAATTCTGGTAAAAAGATAGATCTTTATGATAATACAACTTTGTTCTGGGCAGGATCTACAAAATCAAATGGTAGATATATGTATCATTCAATGGATGCAGCTATTGGTGGTACCACTAACTCACTTTGGTTGTACGCTGGAACAGGTGACTATGAGAGAATAGCAGATAGAAGTTTAGGTGTTCAAAATTTATTATTAGGAATTAAAGATGAAAATTATCCATTCTATAAAGATGTCGATGGTGCAACGGAACCAACACCTGCAAAAGATATGAGTGATTTAACTGAATGTAAAAATGTTACAAAAGATACTTCAGGTGCAAACTGTCCACAATCTGCAGATATAGGTTGGTATTCAACCTTGAAAGATTATAAGAAAGTAACCGCAGCACCGACTGTTAGTAGAGGAGTAGTTTATTTCCCACTTTACAAACCATCTTCTTCTGTAAATTCATGTAGCTTAGGGGATGCTTTAATTTGTGGATTAGATGATGAGTGTGGAACTAATATTTCTGGGCAACTTGGTAAAAATTTAGGATCTAAAGCAAGTTATGTATGTAAATATGTTGGTCAGGGTGTATTATCAAAAATTGTTACATTTGGTGGCAAATTATTTGCAAATATCGCAGGTCAAGCAGACTGTGATGCAATCACAGATGTTAAAAAGAAAGCAGAATGTAAGAAAAAAACTGACTTAATCCAAATAGACTCTGCTATTGGAGATGTTTCAACTTACAGAAGTTCTTGGCGTCACAACTACTAGTTTAATTTAATAAGCTCATTTTAGGTTATTTTCTTTATCACTTTTAAAGACATATGTAGTATCAATTAGTATGCAGAAATTTATATTTTCTCTAATAATTTTTATTTTTTCAATCTCAAATGTGCAAGCTGTGACTTTCCAAACTTATGATGAATTGTTTGAATGTGTTGAAACTCATAATACTTTTTTTGGTTATAAAAAAAATCTCAAAAGTTGTTTTGAAAAAAAAGGAATTACAATTGAAGACGATAGTTTAAAATTGATAAAAAAAGATTCTGGAATAATTGAAAATATAATTGATCTTGATTTACCAAAAGAAAGTACAATTAAAAAACCAAAGAGAAAACTTAGCGATCTTTTAAATGACATATTTAAACCTGATTTAGAAAAGATAGAAGAAAAAGAAAGTATATTTAATAAACCCTCTGCCCTGTCAGATGATTATAAAGAAAAAAATTTTTCGCTTAACAACAAAGATTTTAAAAATCTAAATAATTATATTAAAGCAAACCCCGAAGATATCTTTTCATTAACTGAAGACATAAACATTCTAACTTATAAAAATAATTATTTATCAGAATTTAAAAGACAGGAAGTATTACTTAATATTTACAATACATTTGATGTTGCAATATTAGCATCTAAAGTACCTCCTCCAGCTGAAGCAGCTGCTTTTGGAGGTGCTGGAGGTATGGTTGCTGTTGCTGCTATAGCTGCAGCTGCTGGTGGTGGTGGTGGCGGTAGTGGTGGTGGTTCTTCTGCACCTACTTTATCCTTTGCTACTTCATCAATATCTGTTGGTGAATGTGGCTCTGATATAACAGTTACCGCAAATCTTACATCAGCACATAGTGACAATGTTACAGTTACTTATACTGTCGGTGGTACAGCAACAAAAGATACTGACTATGCTATTTCTTCAACAACATCGACAATTGTTGCTGGTGCAACTTCTGGATCTATTACTATAAATCCTACTAACGATACAACAGCTGAAACTTCTGAAACAGTAACTTTAGCAGCAAGCGTATCTGGTGTTTCAACAACAGGAAGCACCTCAACAACAATTACAATTCATGATTATGTTTTAAAATGTAATACAACAGCTTTTAGTGAAGGTAGTACAAGTGATCAAAATACTATAAATCTTTCATTCTACTGGTTATGTCTACAACGATTTAAAACCAGAAAACCTCTTTTTGTTCGGCTTTTCTCAAGGTGCAATGATGGCGGTCTACCAAGGATTAATCATGGCAGAAAAAATCGCAGGAATCGTCTCATTTTCAGGAAAAGTTATTTTACCAGAATTTATTGGCGCAAAAACTCTGCAAAAACCAGATATTTGCTTGATGCATGGCCGCGAAGATATGGTTTTGCCTTTTGAAAACTTTTCTCAAGGTGAAGAAATCCTCGCAGCAAATAATTTCAATTTTGAATCTCA
>Ga0209335_10005125_pt1 | contig 12161 bp, 14 predicted proteins | sample COG_09_FD_184753 | JGI IMG/M metagenome (GOLD analysis project Ga0209335, IMG submission 184753) | Pelagic Microbial community sample from North Sea - COGITO 998_met_09 (SPAdes) (version 2) | ecosystem: Environmental > Aquatic > Marine > Neritic zone/Coastal water | place: Helgoland, sampling...
AAAAGATATATAAAAGACTATTATGATTATTTAGTTCAATTTGGTTATGATATGTACATAATAAAACCAAAAGGTATTCAAAGAATCGAATACACACCAAATTTAGAAAATGAATATGATTATATAAATCTTTTCTTTTCCTTGAGTGAAAATATACATAAAATAAATATTAAATTATTATAAATCTATATAATTTTTTTTATAATATTTAAATATTCAAATCCAAACTTTTTTCTTTTTGTTATATAATTTTTATTATTAAATTTAATGAGTCTAATATTCATTTTTTCTGTTTTTAAAATAGCTTTCGCTAATTCAATTGGATTGCTTGGGTTGAAATAAATGCTACGATTTGGTTTTTGCTCAATGTGTGTTGGAATTTTAGATAGTATGCATATTTTATTATAAATTTTTGCTTCCTCCACAGAAGTGCTCCATCCTTCAAAAAATGAAGGGTTTATAACAGCTTTGCAACGAAACATGAGTGAACAAACTTCTAAATAAGAAATCTCACCCAAATATTTAACTTTTTTAGAAGATAAATTATCAATTTTTTTTTTTATTTTTTGTACGTATTCATTATTTCTATGATCATCCATTTTTCCTGTAAAAACAAAATTAGGATAGATGTGATTTGAATTTAGATATTTTATAGCTTTGAGCAAGCATAAATGGTTTTTATGTTTCCAGAATTGATTTGGAATAAAATAAAAATCTTCATTAATATGAAATCTTTTTTTTAATTCTTTTAAAGATAGTAAATTTGAAGGCTTAATAACAGTTGGCACAAATTTAAGCACATTAACTTTATTTTTATATACATAATGATAATTATTAAAATCAACTAAACTATAATTGCAGCTTACAATTACTTGATCTGCAAATTTTGCAAGGTCTGTATGCAATGCTATATTTCTTTTGATAGAAATTTTCCCAAAAAAATTCTTTAAATGCAGGTACTGAAAATCTCCTATCCAACCTATTAACTTTATGTCTAAAAGTTTCGTGTAATTTGTGTGAGATAGAATATTAATTCTGTGATATTTAAAATAAAGTTCTAGAATAATATTTTTTTTAAAAATAAAGTCAGTTAATTTTAAAATTATTTTATTTATCAAAGAATCATTAAATAATTTAGATTTAATGATCTTAATTTCAAAATTCCTGAGATTGCTCATATTGGACTGTGAAGGAACAAATAGAATTTGATTTATGTTTTTAGATTTTACTAAATTTAAGGCTGAAGTTAAACTTCTTAAATAGTTAATACCACCGTGCCAATTAGGATCTCTGAGAACGAATCCTATATTGATTGTTTTTTGAACCATTTTTTGTAATTATTTATTCCATTATTTATTTTATAAACTGGCTTCCAACCTAGATTTTTTAACTTTTTTATATTGATTTTTAAACTTTTTGGATCTTCTTTATTCAGAATACCACTAAAGTATAACTTATTTTTATTATTGTAGATAGTTTTTTTTACAATGATCTTCAATAAATTTTTAATTTTGATAGGATTGCCAGATCCACAATTATAAATTTGAAAATTTTTTTTATTTTTTTTTAATATTAGGTCTATTGCATTGATAGCATCACTGACATGAAGAAAATCTCTTTCTTCATCCCCTGTTCCAAAAAAAGTTGCGCTTTCTTTTTTGTTTATTTTGGTTAACGCGTCCCATATAATTTGTTTTTTTAAAAATGGTCCATAGATTGAGCTAAATCTAATAATAACAAGTTTATTTTTTTTTAGGTTGATATTTTTTTTAAGCTTTTGTTCGTATTTTAATTTATTTTTTGCATACACAGATATAGGATTACACTTAGATTTTTCTGAGCATTTTATTTTAGTGTTTCCATAAACAGAATAGCTTGAAAAGTAAACAACTGTGCATGGGTTTATATTTTTTTTTACTAATTTAATTAAATTATTATTAATTATTTCCTCTTTTTTATTTTCAGAGAATTTTAATGATTGCTTAACATTTCCTATTCCATTAGAAAAAATAATTGTATCAAAATTTAATTTTTTTTCTTTTAATAATTCATAATTTTGATTTAGATATATCCATCTTAAATTTTTTTTTTTAGTAATTATTTTTTTTGATGTCAAACAAATTAATTTATAATTTTTATTTTTATAAAAATCTGTAATATTTCTTCCTAAGAAACCAGAGGATCCAGCTATAGCAATTGTTTTCATTATTTTTTTTTTAGCATAAATGAATATGGTCTTCCAGGGGTGCGATTTCTTGCATTTATTAAAAAAATTAAAATTAATTTTATAAATTTACTAATAATATTATTTTTTTTTATGATTATCTTAAACCAATCTTTTCTAATTAAAAACTTGCTTTTGGTATAGTGTAGCAAAATACTCTCTATATTATTTGGACAATAATTTAATGGAGAAGAATAAGTCTTGAATGTTTTTAATATTTTAAATCCACTATTTTCGAATGCATTCAAATAATCGCTTAATAAATGTGCGTTCTCATCTCTTGTGTATTTATGTAGTGGGTGATTTTTTAAAAAAATCTTCTTGTCTTCTATTCTGTCAATAACATGATCTTTTACAGTAATAAAAAAACTTTTTTTTTTTAATACTCTGCAAATTTCTAGGCAAGAAATTGTAATATTTGGAGCATGGTGCAAAGATTGTCTTGAGTATACCAAGTCAAAAAAGTTATCGTCAAATGGCAGTCTATCAAAATTTCCTTTGCAGAGATTTATTTTAAGGTTTAATTTTTTGATTAACTGCTTAATTGAATTCAGCCCAGCATTATTTCCAGAGTTACCATCAAATGCATAAACTTCATATCCCATTTTAGCCAACGCTAAAGAAGCGATACCTCTTCCAGCTCCAAAATCTAAAACTTTTCCTAATTTAACACCATATTTTGCATGCACATTTTTTAATTCTATCCATTCCTTACTATTTTCAAATCTATTTAGGGCCTCTTCAATGGGGTCATCGTAATAACAAGATTTAATTAAATCTTTATAGTCATCTTGGTTTTTTAAACTCTGTATTACTTCCTCCCAATAATTTTTATTTTCAATCATTTTGAATTAAATTTAAATCAGAAATTTTTATTAATTGGTTTTTTTCAAGATCTAATACTTCTAAATTTTCTATTTGTTTTATTTTGCTTGAATTATTTAAAAAATTTAACTTCTTATTTTTATCTCTTGAATCAGAAAAAATTTGTTTCCTGTAAGCCTCCCTGGGCAATCGTTCAACAAGATTCTGTTTTCTGTCACTTCTAACAAAAAAAAGATTATTTCCAGCAGAATTTGACCCAATTAAACTATACCCCTTTTTTTTTCCAAGAGCAGCAAGTGCTGAAATTGAAGCGCCCCAATACTGTCCTGAAAAATGCTTTTCCTCTCTTACAAATTTTTCATCGTAAGGGATAGTAATATTTTCTTTTTTCCCAAATAAACTATTCCACTCAATAATTAATATAATTGGGTTTATGTTATTTATTTCTTTCCAAATCCAATAGTCATTTCCATCTATATCAATACTTAGCAAACCAATTTTTTTTTGTTCAATATTTTCTTCAATGATTTGTTTAATATTATTATTTTTTATCCATTTATTTATAACTTTAAGACCATATTTCCAGCAATATTGAGAGTTTTTGATTTTAATAAAACTATTATAATCTCCCTCAATAACTAGTCCGTTCCAATAATTATTAATTAATAAAAATTTAGAATTGCATTCTGTATAGTCACCAACTCCAAATTCTATAAAATACTTTTCATCTTGTTGAATTTTGGTTTTCTCAATAAGAAAATTTATAATTCCATCTTCACCAAATTGAGAAAATACTTTAAACTCATAATCTTCAATGTTTAAAGTGGTTTTTGTTCTATTAATTTCAATATTTGATTTTGCAGATAAAACTTTTAAATGATCTATTTCCTGTTTAATTTCATTTGTATAAAATACCTTACTATTTTGAAATCGTTTGTTAATTGCTCTGACAATTTTTTTAATGAAATTCACTATTTTTCTTTTATTATTTTGTCTATTTCTTCTATAGAATTTAATTTTGAAATATAGTTGTGATCTATTTTTTTTTTTATAATTTTTTCAATTGCTAAAAAAATTCTAATCGAAGCCAAACTATCCCACTCATCAAAATCTTTATTTTTTGAGTTTTTCTTTATTTTATGTTTGTCAATTTTCAAAACTTTTGAAACTAAATTAATGGCGTTAGTCATATTTTTTATTTAATCTATTTAGTTTTTGTTAAAAGCTCATCAATAATAGCTTTATCTTGAATTGTTGACAAATCTCCATATTTATTTTTTTTATTCAAAATATCTCTTAATAATCTTCTAAGTATTTTTCCACTTTTTGTTTTTGGTAGTCTTGAAAGATAAATAATCTTACTTGGTATTAAGTGACTTCCAAAATTAGATTTTAATTTATTAATCAACATGGTGTCGATATTTTTCTTTTTACATGATAAAAATACAACTAATTTATTACCTTCTAATAAATCATTGTACCCAACAGCGCAACACTCTTTTATATATTTTATTTCTAGTAAATTAGATTCAATTTCCTCACATCCAACTCTTTTTCCCCTTATATTGATGACGTCATCTGATCTTCCGTGAATAAATAAATTCTTATTTACGATTGTTGCTTCATCAAACATTTTAAAATTATTATTTTTATCCCAATACTTCGACCAAGCGTTTTTGTCATCTGAAAGAACACCCTTCATTAACCCTGGCCAAGGCGTAAGTATTTTTAATTCTTTTTTTTCAACTTCACTTAGCTTGTTTGTTTTAATAAATTTTGTTGACAATTTTCCCGCAGATCCATGTGGACATTCCGAGATTGAATCTTTAAATTTAGGAGAAGCTATTATTCCTCCATTTTCAGTTTGGTAGTATGCATTTACGATTGGTCTATCTTTTTTTAAAAAAGTATTTGCGAACCATTTGGCAACATGGGGCGCTATATGCTCACCCATTGATCCCAATGTCTCTAAAGAATTTTTTAAAAATTTTTTTTCCCCAAAAATTGCACGCATTATTCTAATTAAAGTTACTGGAAGATATAAAATCGTAACATTTTTATTCAAAACTTCTTCCAAAAATTTTGAATTTAGTAAATTTAAAGGTTTCTCCAGTATTAATGTAGTAGTACCAATGCAGAGAGGTCCAAATAACATGTAGTTATGACCGTTCAACCAACCAATATCTGATGCTGTTAAAATTGTAGATTTTGTATTCATTCCAAATTGGTTTTTTAATGTAAATATTGTGTATAATAAAAATCCTCCTGATGAATGAACTATTCCTTTGGGCATACCCGTTGATCCTGATGTAAATAAAGTAAATAAACTTTTATTAGAATGAAAATAATTCAATTTCTTTTCTGAAGACATTGTATTTTTTAACTGGTCAACTTCTTCAAATGCTAAACTTATAAATTTATGTTTTTTTTGATATTTTTTTATTGATTTCAATTTTATATTGTTGCAAAAAAAAATATCTGGCCGAAACAACTTAATTCTCTTCAATACTCCCTCTTCTGCAAGATCTTCGAATACTGCGCAATATTCAATGCCAAGCTTAACGCATGCTAAAATCAGTGCAATTGTTTTGATATTTGTTGAAGATTGCAACATTAATTTGGAATTGGATAATTTTTTATTTATATTAAATCTTAAAAAAAACTCATATTTTAATACTAAATTATGAAGTTGTTCATAAGTGTATTCTTCGTAGTTATTTTTTTCTGAAAAATATTTAATTGCAATTTTTTTTTTATTTTTAGTATTTAATTTATTTAAAATGCAATTTTCATAAATATTTAATTTTCCGTCTAAAAACCAATGGTGCTTGTTATTTTTTTTAATTTTTAGAATAATTGTTGGTTTTTTTTTCCATAAAATTAACTTTAGTTTTGATTTCCAGAATAGTTTTAAATTTTGCATTCAGAGTATATCATTAATTGGTTTTAATAATTCTTGCAGGATTTCCCATAACGACATGTCTTGATGGCACATCTTCAACAACATAACTCATTGGCCCTACTATCCCTTCTTTCTCGACTGTAACACCGCGAGTTATAAAAGAACCAATACCAATCCAAGCATCGTCCCCGATACAAATCTTCGAAGATCTTATGTTGATATTGACTTCGCTGTTTTTGTTACTATCGAATCCTTTTGTAACAATATCTCTAAAGTGCTGAAATCTTAATTTGCTATCTATTGGATGGCTATCTGTATCTATAATATTTACATTATGAGCAATTTGACATCTACTACCTATGCAAACTTCTTTAGCTGACCATATTTCAGTATTGTGAGCCACATAAGTATCATTCCCAATTACTATTTTTCCAGAATGCGCAAATACAATAAGAGTGCCTTTTATAATCGTATTTTTACCAATTATTAAGTTTTCTTTTTTATTACTAAAATTAAGAATTTTTGCTCCTTCTCGAATACTAGAGGTCTCATGAATAATATAGTTTCTATCTTTAGAAAAATTTTTTAAGAAACTTGTATATAATTTTTTTAGATGCATTTATTAAATTTGGTTTATATATTTTATTATACTCCATTAAAAGGAGCTTTTTATCTACTTTTATGCGATTGTTATGTTTTAATGGAAAATCTAATTCATAATTTCTGATTTTTTTAAGAACATCATTTGTTTTTGTATGGGATGATCTACTGTCGAAACCTATATTTTTTATTAAGTTCACGGTGGGAACAACCGCAATCATATTTCTTGAAATTATAGAATAAAGCCACTGAAAATCCCATGCAGTCTTAAGCTCACCATTCACAATATCTTGACATCGTCTAGAAAGCATTTCTCTAAAAAAAGAATAATCAGATAAATTTTTATTAAAAGAATTTTTATATTTAGTTCGATGCCAATTTTTAAGAGATGAATCGTTGTGTTTCCATGCTCTTTTCCACGTAGCCCAGCCCCATGTACTACCAAAAGTAAAATAGTAACTTTTTTTATGGAAAGAGTTTTCAAGATTATTTCTCCCACTGATCATTGAAATTTTTTTATTATTTTTAAACTTTTTTAGTAAAATTTCGCAAAAATTAAAAAAACTTATTGAGGGAATGCAATCATCTTCCAAAATAATGCCCTTATCCTCTGTTTTAAAGATCCAATTAATAGCAGAGATTGGATGATTTTTAGAATTTTTATTATATTTGTTAATTTTTACTTTAACTTTAGTTTTCCAATCAATTTTTTTAATCAACTCAATATTTTTTTTTATCTTTTTTTTATCAGAATTATTATTTTTTCTAGGACCGTCAATGCTCAGATATATTTTTTGAGGTTTTATAATCTTAAGAATATTAATAATTTTAACAAAAAAATCAGGTCTGTTAAATAAAATTATTAAAATAGGTGTTTTCATTTAGAAATTAAAAAAATATAGACACTAATATAATTTAATAATTTTTTTAAAAAAATTTTTATATGTGTGCTGTAAGAAATATTTTTATTCACATTTTTTTGTTTGATAATTTTATTTTTAGTGATAATTCTCATTTTTTTAAAAAAGCCTCTTGAGGCTAATGAATAATTTTTTACCCCCAAATCATCATCTATTGATGCAAACAATTCTCGTTTTAAAATTCCAACTCTATAAGGAAGCCAGTGGGTATCATTTTGTGTTTTTTCAAAATTAAAAGGTAGCATTTTATCCCATTTGGGGAAAAATTTATCTTTACGTGCTAATAGCTGAACGAATATTTTTTTTTTTATTATAGAGCAGCAACTAATAATAAAGATATCGCATATTGATTTATTGTTTTTCACATAATCTATTCTTTTTTTATGATCATTTTTTGTATAATTACCAAACAAAATATTTTTATCGTATGAATAGTTATAATCTTCGAAAAATTTAAGGTTATTTCCAAAAAAAAACCAAGAGTAAGGAATGTAATCTAAGTTGTTTGCATAAGCAGATCGAATGACTTTGTTAAAATATTCATTTCCCCCAACACAAATATGATCTTCTACCCAAAAAAAAATGAATTTAGATTTTAAATAAGTGCTTATTTGAAGAGAATCATGAAGCCAACCTTTTTTAGTTTCTATAAAGAAAAAATTAACTTTAGCTCTATTTAGTTTTTTTTTTAGATAATTATGTGCTTCATTTTTCTTTGCACCCCTTATATTAATTACCCAATTTTCAATATTTACTTTATAAAAAGACTCAAATGAAATTTTTAATTTTTCTAGTCTTTCTTGATCAGGGATATAAAAATTGCCAAAAACAGAAATTTTATTCATTAAAAAATTTATCATTCTTATTAATATTTTTCCATCTTTTCGTTGACCATCTATTCCATAGGCAGTTTCTGCCCCAAGTTCTTTTGCTACTTTTAACCAAGTACCTTTTCAACAACCAACATCTAAAATTGAATTTGGTTTTGCAATATCAAAAACAAATTTTAATATTTCACTTGCTGATTCTAGTCTTGTGTTACTGTCTTCATAAAATTTATCATTATAAATTTCATAAATTATATTTTGTAAAAAATTAATTATAATTTTTATTTAATAGCTTCATTAGTAAATGGCCAATTATTATCTGCGTATCTTCTGCAATCTGCATGTCATTAATTTTAAAGTGCAATGGAACATTTGCTAAAGATTTGGCCTTGCCACCACTAAATCCTAGTATTGCATAGCTTTTAATTTTAATTTTTTTTGCCATTTTTAGTACATTGAGAATATTTTTTGAATTTCCACTTCCAGAAAGAACGATTAGCAAATCTCCTTTAGTTGCTTTAACTCTCAATTGTTCAGAAAATATATTTTCGTATCCAATATCATTAGCTAAACAAGTAATTACAGATGAGTTAGATGGTAGTGCTTCAATATTAAATCCTTTGCCTGAGGATATCCCCGCTCCATAAGTAAGATCATTTGCAATATGCATGGCATTTGCTGCACTTCCCCCATTCCCACAAATAAAAATTTTTTTATTTTTTATTTTTATTTCCCTAATATCATCTGCTAAATACTTAACATTTTCAAAAGTTGGATCAGTCAATACTGAAGAAAGTTTATTTAGATAATTTTGTATTTCTTTTTTCATTAATTATAAAACCTTGTTTTATTTTTAGTTGGCTTAATTTGTTTATTGATTTGATAATTGTAGACTATAGCTTTTAAAATTACCATAGGTTTATCTAGGTTCTTTAATATACTTGGTAAATAAACTTTAAGGTGAGTTCCATTAAGTTTTTTTTTACTTAGATTTATCATTTTCCAATAAAAGATATACATTTTATTTTTTGATAAAAAAGTATGTATTTTAAGATAAATGATAATTAAATAATGAAATTGTTGCTTTTCTGCAATTAATAATTATTGGACTAATTCCTATATTTAATTATTTTTTTTCTTTAATTGCTCCACGAAAGTATTTATTTAGCCTCTCTTGATCATTAATATAAAAATTAGCAAATACAGAAATATTCTCCATCAAATAAATTTAGTATTATTGTTTATTTTTGTAATTATTTGTTTCTTTATTTCATGATTGTATTGAGCTGCTCTTAAAATAATTATTGGATGATTTTTTTTAATTAATATATTTGGACTATTTACTTTAATGTTTGTTCCGTATAAATATTTTTTTTGTTTATTGATATCATTATCAAGAATTGCTTCAATATTAGAGACATTTAAACCATGTGATATTAATACTTGTGAAAATATATGGGCTCCAAAAAGAAATACTTCTTTTTTGTTCTCAATTAGTTTGTTAATTTTTTTGACATCATTTAAAATCTTTTTATTAAAATTTAAAAATAATTTTTTATTTGCAATAAATTTTTTATATTTTTTAATTTTATTTTTGTTTTTAATGCCACTTTTAATTGTTTTATAGAATATTGAATGATTTAAATATTTTTTTTTTTTTATAATTTCAAAGCCATTTTTTTTTAAAAGATAATCAATCATATCTTCTTCTAAAAAATAAGGATGTTCAAAATTCATAGCATTTGTAAATCCACTTTTAATCATAGACTTTAAATTTGGAACACTAAACATGTGATAACCATTGTCTTCAAGAGACTCAAAAATATCTTTAAGAAATTTATTTGGATCATAAATATGCTCAAATAAATGTGAGTGGATAATTAAATTAACTTTCCCAAAGTTTTTCTTTACATGTCCCTTTGAAAAAAAACGTTTTAGATAAGTATGTTTGAATTTAGATACAGATTTTTTTTTAATATTAGGGTCATAACTAATTAAATCATAGCTATTTGGTGATTTTAATTGATCTATATTTTCGGAAACAGAATTGTGGCCTCCACCAATTTCTATGATTTTGCCTTTAATATTATCAGAAATAAAGCTAAAAAAGTTTAAATGATGATTTTTCCAAATTTTTCCAACTGTCCCAGATCCATGTGGTTTAAAATACAACTTTTTTAAAGGAACTTTTGGGTCAATCTGCACACTACCAGATATTTTATTTATCTTAAAGCATAAATTTTTAAATTCTGCTTTATAGTTTTTTTCAACAACACCCATGTAAATTGGAAATTTTCTAAAAGTAAAAAGTTTTAAAAACTTTGAACTTTTAGAAATTGGACAAATTAGTTTATTACCTTCAAACATCAAAATTATAATTTAAAATTTTTTTAATTTTGTTAATATTTAGTTTTTTTCCTGTATAAATTTTGAACTGCTCAATACCCTGTATTAAACTAATCTCTAATCCACCTGTATATGGAATTTTTAATCTTTTAGATAATAGTTTTAATTTAGTTTTTTTGTTTACTGGAAAATCAATTATATGCTTTGGTTGTTTGTTTTTAAAAATTGCTATAGGTAAATTATTGTTAAATATCATTCCAACTGGTGTACAATTAATTAGTAAATCTACTTTTATTTTATGTCTTTTATCCCAGCTAATAATAATATCTGATTTTCTTAACTTCCAATTTTTGAATTTGCTTATATCTCTTGCACAAAGTATAATTTTTTTAACTTTTAAATTTTTTAACACTTCATATGTTGTTTTGCTTGTCGCACCATTTCCTAAAATGATACTAGTAAATATATTGAATTTTATTCTTTCTATAATCTTTTTTATCGCAAGGTAGTCTGTATTATATCCGTAAAGTTTATTACCCTTACGTAGAATTGTATTTACAGCATTTATTGTCTTTGATGTTTTGTCAATTTTATCTAAATACTTAATTATTGAACTTTTAAATGGCATCGAGACGGATATGCCTCTGAATTTTTCAACATTAAGAATATTTTTTAATTGAGTTAAATCATCACATTTGAAAGGTATGTACACACAGTTTAATTTGCTAATTTTATATCCAAGATTATGCAACAAAGCCCCTGTATTTCCAGGAAAACTAGCTACTGAAATAAAAACGTTAGTTTTGTTATTAATTTTCATTATTTTTTAAATTCAAGGTTTTTTGTAAGAAATATTTTCCATATACAAATAATAACTTATCAAAGGGATCGTGATGTAGAGGGGCCATATTTAAAAAAATTAGACCAGTAATAATTCTTACTTTATTGATATCAAAACCTTTATTTCTAAGGTAATTTTCAAAAAAACTAATTAGCTCATTTGTCTTGTCTCTATGAGGTATTATTAAATTTATCTTATTTTTATTAATTTTAAATTTAAATTCGTTTTTTTTAATGAGGTCATAGTTAATTACTAAACCACCTAGTAATTTAGCCAAATCGTAATATCTATCTCCTATTAATAAATTTTTCCCAAAATTAGGTCGCCAATCAATCAATGTAAAATTATTTTTTTTTAGCAAAATATTATCAAATTGAAGATCACCATGAATAAAATTTGGGACTCCATTAAAAATATGTTTCCAATCAATTTCTTTAAATATATCATTAATTTTAAGAATTTTACTTCCTTTATAAATATAACCACTTTTATCTAGGAATGGGTGTTTACTTTTAAATATTTTTATTCGTTTTTTAGTTTTATTTAAATAAAAATTTTTACAAATTTTACTATAATTCTTTGTTTTATTTGTTTTATCATTCCAAAGATTATTTTCTAAAAATTTCAATAATAATTTAAAGGTTTTAATATTGTAATGATTGTATAATGTGACACC
>Ga0209335_10005129_pt1 | contig 12156 bp, 8 predicted proteins | sample COG_09_FD_184753 | JGI IMG/M metagenome (GOLD analysis project Ga0209335, IMG submission 184753) | Pelagic Microbial community sample from North Sea - COGITO 998_met_09 (SPAdes) (version 2) | ecosystem: Environmental > Aquatic > Marine > Neritic zone/Coastal water | place: Helgoland, sampling...
ATAAAAATTGGAAGAAAATTAACAGATTCTGAAGTCTATGGTTTTTCTCAGGTTAACTCAGAACATTGCAGACATAAAATCTTTAATGGTCAATTTATCATTGATGGAGAAGAAAAAAGTAACAGTTTATTTGAGTTAATAAAATCAACTTCTAAAAAAAATAAAAACTCTATTGTATCTGCTTATTCTGATAATGTTGCTTTTATTGGTGGACCTAAAATCAATCAATTTCAACCCAAAAGGGGAGATAAAGCAAGCTATTATATCAATAAAGAAATTCAAAGTATTATCTCAGTTAAAGCTGAAACTCATAATTTCCCAACAACAGTTGAACCATATAACGGAGCTGCAACTGGATCAGGTGGTGAAATTAGAGATAGAGCTGCAGGAGGAACAGGATCTCTTCCTTTAATAGGGTCTGCAGTATATATGACTCCATATTCTAGACTAAATAATAAAAAAATATGGGAGCAAAATATTAAACAAAGAGATTGGAAATATCAGACTCCAATCGATATTTTAATTAAAGCATCAAATGGTGCATCTGATTTTGGAAATTGCTTTGGCCAACCACTTATTATTGGATCCCTTTTAACTTTTGAGCATGAAGAAAATAATACATTAAATTCATATGATAAAGTAATAATGCTAGCAGGAGGTGTTGGTTATGGAGAGGAAAGACAAGCTTATAAAGAATCTCCAAAAAAGGGAGATATTATAGTGTTACTTGGAGGTGACAATTATAGAATTGGTATGGGAGGAGCCTCTGTTTCATCAACTGATACTGGAAGTTTTAATAATGCAATCGAACTTAATGCTGTTCAAAGATCAAATCCTGAAATGCAAAAAAGAGTTACTAATACTATTAGGTCTTTATTTGAAATGGATCAAAACCCTATAGTATCCATTCACGACCATGGTGCCGGAGGTCATTTAAATTGTTTTTCTGAATTAGTAGAAGATATTGGAGGTGAAATCTATTTAGATTCATTACCAATTGGAGATCCTTCTTTATCTTTTAAAGAGATCATAGGAAACGAGTCTCAAGAAAGAATTGGACTAATCATTAAGGAAAGAGATTATGATCTAGTAAAAAGGATTGCTGACAGAGAAAGATCACCTATTTACAAAGTTGGAAAAGTAACAGGAGACAATAAGTTTAAAGTCGTTGATAGAAAAAGTAATGTTGAGACAATCAATCTTGATTTAGATAGTCTATTTGGAGATGCTCCAAAAAAAATCATTACAGATATTACTAAAACATCTGTTTTCACTGATTTAGAATATGATACGAGTAAGGTTTATGAATATGTTGAAAATGTCTTAATGCTTGAAGCAGTAGCATGTAAAGACTGGTTAACGAATAAAGTTGATAGATGTGTGACTGGACGTGTAGCACAACAACAAACTGTTGGTGAAATTCAAATACCTCTTGCTAACTGTGGAGTTGTTTCATTAGATTATAATGGATACACTGGAATAGCCTCATCAATCGGACACTCCCCTATTTCAGGTCTAATTGATCCAAGTATTGGAAGTATCAATTCAATTGGAGAGTCTTTAACTAATATATTATGGGCACCTCTAGAAAATGGAATTAAGTCTGTATCACTTTCTGCTAATTGGATGTGGCCGTGTGGAAATGAGGGTGAGGATACAAGACTATATAAAGCTGTAGAAGCCTGCTCAAAATTTGCTATAGATCTAGGAATTAATATTCCTACAGGAAAAGATTCATTATCAATGGTTCAAAAATATGATAGTTTAAAAGTTAAATCTCCTGGGACAGTTATTATTTCCGCTTCTGGTCATTGTAACGACATTAGAAAGGTTATTAAACCTGTTTTAAATAAAAATTCAGGTGATTTGTATTATATTAATTTATCATTTGATGAATATAAATTAGGAGGTTCCTCTTTTGCACAGACACTAAACAAAATTGGATCAGAATCTCCGGAGATAAAGAATCCTATCAAATTTAAAGAATCATTTAATTTAGTTCAGGAACTTATTAATAAAAACAATATTCTATCTGGTCATGACATATCTTCAGGTGGCTTAATTACTTGTTTACTTGAAATGTGTTTTAGTTCAAATAGTATTGGTTTGGACATTAATTTGTCAAACTTAGGGTGTAGGGACTTTTCTAAATTAATTTTTTCAGAAAATTCAGGAATTATTATTCAATCTGATAAAGACTTAGAGGAAGTATTTTTATCTATCGATGTTAAATGTATTAGAATAGGAAACACTAATAATAAAGGTGTTTTAAATATTAAGAATTTTGAAAATGTCTTTTCTTTTAACATAAATAAGTATAGGGATATATGGTATTCTACCTCAAAAGATTTCGATTTAAAACAGACAAAAAATAATAAGGCAATCGAGAGGTTTAATAATTATAAAAATCAGCCTCTTAAATATATATTCCCTAATGGATTTGACGGTAATAATATTTCTTACAATTCAGATAAAAAAATAAAAGCAGCTATAATTAGAGAAAAAGGTAGTAATTCAGAAAGAGAGATGGCTTACATGATATCCATAGCTGGATTTGATGTTAAAGATATTCATATGACGGATATAATATCAGGTGAAGAGAATCTTGAAAATATTAATTTATTAGTTGCAGTAGGAGGATTTTCAAATTCTGATGTTCTTGGGTCAGCTAAAGGCTGGGCAGGATCTTTCCTTCATAATCCAATTGCTAAAAAATCTATAAATAATTTCTTTAATAGAGATGATACTTTGTCTTTAGGAGTTTGTAATGGCTGTCAACTATTTATTGAATTAGGGTTTATCAATAATAACCATTTAGAAAAGCCAAAAATGATTCATAATGAATCGAAAAAATTTGAATGTATTTTCTCAACTGTCAATATTGAAAAGTCACCTTCTATAATGTTAAAAAATCTAGAAGGGAGTCGATTAGGGGTTTGGTCTGCTCATGGTGAAGGTAAGTTCGTATTTCCTTATGAAGAAAAAAAATACTCCATTGCCGGAAAATATTCATATGAGTCGTATCCAGCTAATCCTAATGGATCAGATTTCAATACAGCTATGCTCGTTTCAGATAATGGAAGACATCTTGTTATGATGCCTCATATCGAAAGATCACTACATCCTCATAATTGGGCACACTATCCTGAAGATAGAAATGATCACTACACACCATGGGTAAAAGTTTTTAATAATAGTTATGAGTGGTTAAAAAATAAACTTTATTAAAATCTCAAATAAACTAATTTAATCAAAGTAGACATAGTTGATTAAAATGGCACAATATACTTATAATCAATTATTTAATGTAATTTAAATGATTTGAGTATTGTAGATATTTTTAAAATTAAAAAAGTGTAATTTTTAAATAAACGAAATTTATTTAAAATAAAAAATAATGGCAACAGACAATAAAATTGTATTAAAAGGTGGAGAATTTATTCTTAAAGAAACCTTATCTAATGATGTTTTTACTCCTGAAGATTTTTCAGAAGAACAAATAATGATGAAAGAAACAATAGTTGATTTCATGGATCGAGAGATTTGGCCTGATAAAATGAAGTATGAAGAGAAGAATTACGATTTAACGGTCCAGGCAATGAAAAAAATTGGAGATCTTGGACTATTAGGTGTTACTTTAGAAGAAAAATATGGAGGGATGGGAATGGATTTTGTTTCTACGATGCTAGCAGTTGACTATGTATCAGGAACCTCTGGATCGGTAGCTACAGCTTATGGAGCTCATACCGGTATTGCAATTTTACCAATTTATTTATTCGGAAATGAAGATCAAAAACAAAAATATTTACCAAAACTTGCCTCAGGCGAATGGTTCGGATCCTATTGTCTAACAGAACCTACAGCAGGATCTGACGCAAATTCTGGAAAAACCAAGGCAGTTCTTAGTGATGATGGCTCACATTACAGAATATCAGGTCAAAAAATGTGGATTTCAAATGCAGGTTTTGCAGAGATTTTTATTGTTTTTGCTAGAATTGAAGATGACAAAAATATAACAGCATTTATTGTCCCTAATGATTCTTCTAATGGTATAAAACTTGGTGAAGAAGAAAAAAAACTAGGTATACACTCGTCATCAACTAGACAGGTATTTTTTACAGAAACAAAAGTGCCAGTAGAGAATTTACTTGGAGAAAGAAATGGTGGTTTTAAGATAGCTATGAATGCCTTAAATGTAGGAAGGATTAAATTAGGAGCTGGAAATCTTGATGGTCAAAGAAGATCAATCTCCATATCAACTGATTATGCAAATAATAGAGTGCAATTCAAGCAACCGATTTCAAATTTTGGTGCAATAAAAGAAAAATTAGCTACTATGGCTACATCCTGTTATGCTGGTGAATCCGCATGTTATCGAGCTGCCAGTGATGTTCAGTCAAAAATGGATGAATATCAATCTAATGGGTTTAGTAAAGCAGAATCTGAACTTAAAGGTGTTGAAGAATTTGCTATAGAATGTTCAATTCTTAAAGTAGCTATTTCAGAGGATATGCAAAATTGTGCAGATGAAGGAATACAAATCTTTGGAGGAATGGGCTTTTCTGCTGAGGCACCCATTGAAAGTGCGTGGAGGGATTCTAGAATTGGCAGGATTTATGAAGGTACAAATGAGATTAATAGAATGCTTATTATAGGTATGTTACTTAAAAAAGCAATGAAAGGTAGTCTAGATATAATGACACCTTACCAGGATATTTTAAATAATAAACCTCTATCTGTTAACGAAAATTCAGAAATATTGAAAGATGAGACTATTATCGTTGAAAATATCAAAAGAATCTTCTTGTTATTATTGGGTAAAGCATTTGAGAAATTTGGTCCTGAAATTGATAAAAATCAACAAGTTCTTTTAAGTTTATCTGACTTAGCAATTGAAGCTTACTTATCTGAATCTACTTTAAAAAGAACTATTAAAAATATTGAAAGAAGCTCAGAGAAAGATCAATCTGATCAAATAAATATGACTAAATTATACATTTATGAAGCCACACAAATTGTTCAAAAAAAGTCTAGAGATGTTATAAATAGTATAATTGATACTCAGAATCAAGAAGATCTTTATTCATCTATTTTAGAAAAACTTCACTACTCTGAAAATCCAAATGTTTTTGATTTAAAAACAAGAATTGCTAATAAAATAATCTCAGAAAACAAATATTGCTTTTAGTGAATAAATTATTCAATTATATCGCATTATCACTCATAATTTGGACTCCAAATACAAACGCCCAAGATTCAATGCTCTATGATATAATTGATGAAGTTTCATCTAAAAGAATAGAAAAAGATATTACAAAATTAGTTTCCTTCGGAACAAGACATACATTAAGTGATACATTATCCGAAACAAGAGGAATAGGAGCTGCTAGAAGGTGGATTAAAAAAGAGTTTGAGGCAATTTCTATCGAATGTAATAACTGCTTAGAAATTTTTTATGAAAAAAGCTATGTTACTGAAGGAGATAGAATTATTTTTCCAACCTGGATTTATAATGTAGTTGCTATCCAAAGAGGTACAAAAAACCCCAATAGATTTATTATTATGAGTGGAGATATTGATTCCAGAATATCAGACCCAATAAATTATAAAGATGATTCGCCAGGCGCAAATGATAATGCCAGTGGAATGGCTGGTACTATTGAAGCAGCAAGAGTTTTATCTAAATATGAATTTGAAAATAGTATTATATATGTTGGTTTAAGCGGAGAAGAACAGGGGTTGTTTGGAGGGAAAAGCCTCGCTAAATATGCTAAGAGAAACGATTGGGACGTTATAGGTATTCTTAATAATGACATGATTGGTAATATAGAAGGCGTAGATGGTGTAATCGACAACAGAAGTTTTAGAATTTTTTCAGAGCCATTTTTTTTCAATTCAAAATATTCCAGTGACTTGAACATGAGGACAGGTGGTGGTGAAAATGATGGAGCTTCAAGACAATTAGCTAGACATGTTCATAAAACAGTTAAAAAGTTCATGCCTGAACTAAACCCTATTATGATATACAGATTGGATCGATTTGGAAGAGGTGGTCACCACAGACCTTTTAATGATGAAGGTATTGCAGGGATCAGAATTATGGAAGCTCATGAAAACTATAATCGACAGCATAATGATATCAGAATTGAAAATGGAATAAAATATGGGGATGTTTTATCAGGAGTAAATTTTGATTATGCGGCTAAATTAACAGCAGTTAATGCAATTTCATTAGCAACACTAGCATCTTCGCCTAAACCTCCTAAGAATATAAGGATCGGAGGAATTGTTGAACCAAGTGTTAAATTTAGGTGGGAACAACCAGATGATAAATCCATAAAAGGCTATAAAATTTACTGGAGAGAAACGACATCATCAACATGGGATAATAGTAGGTTAATAGATAAAATTGATAATTACACTCTTGATGGGATTGTTATTGACAACTTTATTTTTGGAATTTCAACAGTTAACAAAAAAGGATTTGAAAGTCTAGTTTCTTTTCCAAAAGGAACTTTTAGAGATTAATTAAATAAAACCTTTTTCTTTCATCCAGTCATCATTGTAAATTTTACCAATATATCTACTTCCAGAATCGTGAAGCAGTGCAACAACTACTTCATTCTTTTTAAAGTTATCTTTCAATTGAATCAAACCTGCAATTGCAGCTCCACATGAGTTACCAGCAAAAATACCTTCTTCTCTAGCTAATTTTCTTGTATATAAAGCTGCATCTTTATCAGTTACTTTTTCAAAATGATCGATTACATCAAAATCAACATTTTTAGGGAGAATATCCTCTCCTATTCCTTCGGTTGAATATGGATATATTTCATTTTCATCAAAAATTCCTGTTTCATGATATTTCTTAAAAACTGAACCATAAGTATCAATTCCCCAAATTTTTACACTTGATTTTTTTTCTTTCAAAAATTTTCCAACACCAGAAATTGTCCCTCCAGTTCCAACACCAACTACAAAATGATCAATTTTACCAGCAGTCTGCTCCCATATTTCAGGTCCAGTTGATTCATAGTGAGCAATTGCATTGGAAGGATTATCATATTGATTAACGTACCATGAATTATTTGTTTCTTCAGATATTCTTTTAGAAACAGAATAATAAGATCTAGGATCGCTTGCTTCTACATTAGTTGGACAAACAATAACTTCAGCTCCCATAGCTCTTAATACATCAAATTTTTCTTTTGATTGTTTGTCATTAGAGACACATATTAAATTATATCCTTTAATTATAGCTGCTAAAGCAAGTCCCATACCTGTATTACCAGAGGTACCTTCTACTATTGTTCCACCAGGCTTTATTCTCCCATCTTTTTCAGCATCCTCAATCATTTTTACAGCCATTCTATCTTTTACTGAATTACCAGGATTAAAACTCTCTACCTTAACAAAAACATCAGAATTAATTGATTTAGTGGTTTTATTTAATTTGATTAATGGAGTATTACCTATAGTCTCTAAAATATTTTTAAAATATTGCATTTATGAATTTATATTAAGCTTTGGAGTAAATTTTGTTATTGAAACAAATGTAATTGATAAAACAATAAAACTAATTATTGCAAATATAAGATTCAATAAAATTATAAACATAGGTTCTAAAATAAAAGGTATTGATTCTATATAGTAATCACTGGGATTTAACTTTATAAGACCATAGTTATTCTGAATTATTGATAATGATAAAAATAAAACATTTCCAGGAATCATTCCTTTTAAAATAATTTCAATTCCCTGATATATAAATATTTTACTTAGTAATTTATTTGATGAGCCCATTGATGTCATAATACCAATCATTTTTATCCTTTCAAAAATCAAAATAAATAGTGAAATAATTACACTAATAATTGCAACTAAAATCATTAATGAAGTGATTAAAATTATATTAAAATCAAAAATTGAAATCCAATTAAAAATATTTTCATATTTATACTTTATAGATTTGATAGATAAGTTATTTTTTTCAAAGGATTTTAGTGAAGATATTGACTCTTCAATAAGTGAAATTTTTGATTTCTCATCAATTGATATCTCGATAGTGGCATACTCATAATTATTCCAATTAAAAATATTTTGAAGTGTCTGTGAACTTCCTATTACATAATTGTTATCAAAATCAGGGAAATCTGTTTTAAAAATATGAGTAACAGTAAAAGATCTTATGTTAGGTATACTCTGGTTATTATCAGTTTGAAAATAAAGAGTAAGGTTCTGCCCTACAGCTATTTCTAACTTATCTGATAAAGATTTAGAAATTACTATCTCTTTATTAGTAAGATTATTTAAAGTTTTTGAACCTAAAATAAATTTATTTAGATTATCAAAGCTATATCCATCATTTACACCTCTAAAAATGACAGTTTCAAAAGAATTATTCATTGAAATTAAGGTGGGTTTTTCAATTATATTTTCAAATTTAAGATCCGGAAATGCTGTTTTTATTTCACTATCTACTATTTGAAAATTATTAATTTTTTCTGATGCAATTCCACGAGAATTATTTTCATATGTTGAAATAGTTATATCAGGGCTTAGACTATATAACTTTTCTTTTATTGCTGACTGAAGTCCTTTACCAATAGAAATAGCACACAAGGAAACAAATACTCCAAGAAAAACTGAAACAACTGCAATTTTTATTATACGAGATGATATATTACTTTTATCATTATTAGATCTTAATTTTCTATATATGAAAAAAGGTAAATTCAAAATAAATATTTTACTCAAAAATACACTTTTATTTATACTCATTTATACTCCAGTTCTAAGTGTATCATCTCAAGAAATAATTCCAGGGTCTGAAATGATGGAACTATATATAGATAAATTAAAGAACAAAAAAATTGCAGTAATAGCAAACAATACTAGTATAGTAAGATCAAAAAATTCTAGTATCCATTTAATTGATACCCTAATAAAAAGGGGTATTGAAATAAAAAAAATATTTAGTCCAGAACATGGTTTTTTAGGGGATAAAGATGATGGTGAAAAAATAGATAATGGATATTATAAATCAATAAAAATTTTGTCTTTATATGGGAAAAACAGAAAAATTAATGATGATGATATTAAGGATGTTGATATTCTAATATTTGATATACAGGATGTTGGTGTTCGATTTTATACTTATTTATCTACTCTTCATTATGCAATGGAATCAGTATCAAGAACAAATAAAAAATTAATAATTTTAGATAGACCAAACCCTAACTCATTTTACATAGATGGGCCAATTTTAGATTTAAGCAATAAAAGCTTCATTGGGTTACACCCTGTACCAATAGTATACGGAATGACTATTGGCGAATATGGAAAAATGATTAATGGAGAGGGTTGGCTGGAGAATGGATTAAAAGCAGACTTAGAAATTATTAAAATTAAAAATTATAATCATAAATCTAAATACGAACCAAGTTTAAGGCCTTCTCCAAATCTACCTAACATTCAATCAATATATTTATATCCAAGCCTAGCTTTTCTTGAAAAGACTGAAGTAAGTGTTGGAAGAGGCACCAAAACTCAATTTCAAGTATATGGTCATCCAGACTTTGATGAAAAATTTAGCTTTATACCACAATCAAATTTTGGTAGTCAAAATCCAAAATTAAAAGGTGTTAAATCAAATGGAGAGGATCTTAGAAATTATAAGACAAAAAATAGAATTGAACTAAAATGGCTTATAAAATCATATAATCAATTTAAGAATAAAAATAAATTTTTTAGAAGTGATTTTGATAAATTGGCTGGGTCTTCAAGTCTTAAAAAACAAATTATAGAAGGTGTTAGTGAATCGGAAATTAGAGATTCATGGAAAGATGATCTTGAAGTTTTTAAAAAAATTAGAAAAAAATATTTACTATATTGAAATTATATGACAAAACTATCCCCTTTCCATCTTGCTATCCCAGTAAAAAATTTATCAGAATCTAAAAATTTTTATCAAAATACCCTAGGTTGTAAACCAGGAAGAGAATCTGATGAGTGGGCTGATTATAATTTTTTTGGACATCAATTAGTTATTCATGTAGATCCAAATCATCAGGGAAAATCACATCATAATGAAGTTGATGGTAAATCTGTACCTATTCCTCATTTTGGTGTTGTAATTCCATGGGATGACTTTGATAAATTTGCAAATTCTTTGACTGAAAATAAAATTAATTTTATTATTGAACCTTACATAAGGTTTGAAGGACAACCAGGAGAACAAAAAACAATGTTTTTTTATGATAATTCAGGGAATGCACTAGAATTTAAATCATTTAAAGATATGAGTATGTTATTCTCAACTAAAATATAATTATGCTTAAATTAGGATCTAAATTTTTTGATGTAGTATTTTCAGAAGTTAACAGAAAAAAAATTGAAAGTTTTACAATTTGGTCTGCTACAGTTGGATTCATTTTTCACTTATCCCTAGTATTACTTAATAATTATTCTATTATTAATATTGGAAACGAAAGTTTATTACTAACGAACCCAATATCTGCAATTTATACTCCTTTCTCAATAATTTTATATTATGAAATTTTCTTGTTAATATTTTATTTACCAAGATCATTTACAACTTCTATTTTAAAACAGTTTGAGATTATTTCGCTAATAATTATAAGAAGAATTTTTTATGATATCCCTAAACTTAATTTAGACTCAAATGATTGGTTTGAGAATCCAGATAATCTTCAGATCACTTATGATCTTATTTCAATTTTGATACTTTTCTTCTTAATATATTTATTCAATTTTGTAAAGTCTAGAATCAAGAATAAGAAAGGGATTAAGAATATTGATAGATTTATAGATTCCAAAAAAATCATAAGTATAATATTAATACCTGTTATGATAGTCCTATTTATTATTGGGTTATACAACTTGTATTCTATTGGAATGAGTTCAGATTTTGCCAGTTCTTTCTATTATGTTAATGAAGTATTTTACAATACATTTTTCTCAATCTTAATAATTGCTGATGTATTTATATTACTTCTATCTTTCTTATACACAGAGAGATATAGTCAAATTATGCGAAATACAGGCTTTATAATATGTACAATACTTATTAGGCTATCTTTCTCTTCATCAGGACTTACTAATTTAGTATTAATCATATCTAGCGTACTATTTGGACTTCTAATTTTGAAGATTTATAGTTTAATGAATAAAATAGAATAGTTAATCTGAGAGAGAACAAGCCTTCAAAGTGTTTTGTAAAAGCATTGCAATTGTCATAGGGCCAACGCCGCCAGGAACAGGAGTAATATAACCTACCCTATCTAAAACACTATTAAAATCTACATCGCCAACGATTCTATAACCTTTATTTGATGAAGAATCATCTACTCTAGTTATGCCTACATCAATAATTGTTGAACCCTTTTTGATCATATTACCCTTTATAAATTCAGGACTGCCAATTGCAGAAATAATTAAATCAGAATCTATACATAATTCCTTTAAATTAATTGTCTTACTGTGAGCAACAGTTACAGTTGAATTTCCAAAAACTTTACTTTGACTGAGTAGAATGCTTATAGGTCTTCCAACTATTTGACTTCTTCCTATTACAAGGCATTTTTTCCCTTCAGTTTGAATTTTAGATCTTTTAATTAATTCTATAATACCTGCAGGGGTAGCAGGTAAAAATGTATCTAATCCAAGGGCCATTTTACCATAATTAATTGGATGAAAGCCATCAACATCTTTATGAGGGGCAACTTGACTTAAAATTTTTTCTTGATTTATTTTCTTAGGTAAAGGTAACTGGACTATAAAGCCATCAATATCATCATTATTGTTAACCTTTTGAATCTCAGAAATAAGATCTTGCTCTGATATGGAATCATTATACTTAAAGAGTGAAGATTTGAAACCTACTCTATCACATGCTTTTATTTTACTATTAACATAAGTTTGACTTGGACCATCATCTCCAACTAGTATTGCAGCTAAATGAGGGATCTTTAAACTATTTTTCGCTCTATTCTCAACAGATGATTTAATTTCATCTAGGACTTCTATAGAAACTTTTTTTCCATCTATAATTTTCATATAGTTATTTTTTCAAATATACATATTGCATTAATTAATCTATTTTTTATGACTATACATTTTTTCAATAACTATAAC
>Ga0209335_10005141_pt1 | contig 12131 bp, 9 predicted proteins | sample COG_09_FD_184753 | JGI IMG/M metagenome (GOLD analysis project Ga0209335, IMG submission 184753) | Pelagic Microbial community sample from North Sea - COGITO 998_met_09 (SPAdes) (version 2) | ecosystem: Environmental > Aquatic > Marine > Neritic zone/Coastal water | place: Helgoland, sampling...
AGCAGGCAACAGGACTAAACAAACCCGAGACAGACCCGAGACAAAACGAAAACAGAACAAAGACAGAATAAAAGACCCATTAACATCAACTGATGCGAGGCAATATTGACCTATGGATTCCACAGCCCAAAAAACCGATCTCAAAGCCATTCCTGCCAATGTCAATGAAATCAAGCTGCAACCGACCTCTCTCGACATATGGGAAAACAAATATTGCCTAAAGAGTAAACAAGGCGAGCGCATCGACGAAAATATCGATCAAACCTATCAACGGGTGGCAAAAGCCTTGGTTGAAGTCGAAGCCAAAGACATCCGTCAAGATTGGTATGAGAAATTCTTGTGGGCCCTACGCCATGGCGTCATCCCCGCAGGCCGGATCACCTCAAACGCCGGTGCCCAAGCCCACAAACCCGCAACGTCAACCATTAACTGTACGGTTTCCGGCATTATTTCTGATTCAATGGAAGACATTCTGCAAAAGAATCTCGAAGCAGGCCTGACACTCAAAGCAGGCTGCGGCATTGGCTATGAGTTTTCGACCTTGCGCCCCAAAGGCGCCTATGTGTCGGGCGCCGGCGCCTATACATCAGGGCCGCTATCCTTCATGGATATTTATGACAAAACATGCTTTACCGTTTCCTCCGCCGGTGGGCGGCGAGGCGCGCAAATGGCAACTTTTGAAATCGGTCACCCGGATGTGATGGACTTCATTAAAGCCAAACGCGAAGACGGCAGACTCCGTCAATTTAACTTATCCCTGCTGATCACCGCTGAATTTATGGAAGCAGTCAAGAATGATGCTGATTGGGCCTTGTCGTTCCCAATTACCCAAAGTGAACTTGAGTCAGATCAATTGGATTTGAATGACCCCGCACAAGTGCTCTGGCGCGAATTTCCAGCTAAAGCAAAGTATGTCACGAATGATGCAGGGCTCGTTGCCTGCAAAGTGAGCAAGACGGTTAAAGCCCAGCGACTCTGGGACATGATCATGGCCTCGACCTATGATTTTGCGGAACCCGGCTTTATTTTGATCGACAAGGTCAATGAAATGAACAACAACTGGTTTTGCGAAAACATACGCGCGACCAACCCCTGCGGTGAGCAACCTTTGCCGCCCTACGGCAGTTGTCTGCTGGGCTCCGTAAACCTCACTCGTTTTGTTGAGCGGCCCTTCAGCCCTGATGCGGGCTTCGATTGGGAGACGTTCCGCGAAGCCGTCAGTATCTTTACCCGCATGCTGGATAACGTGGTTGAAATAAATGGCCTCCCGCTGCCCGAACAGCGCCATGAGATCGAACGCAAACGCCGTCATGGCATGGGTTACTTAGGACTCGGCTCGGCGATCACCATGATGGGCATGAGCTATGGCGACCCAGCATCGGTTGCCTTCACGGAACGCGTGACGAAAGAACTCGCCCTCGTGGGCTGGCAAACCGGGCTTGAATTGGCGAAAGAAAAAGGCGCCGCCCCGATCATGGATGAGATCTTTGAGGTGACCGGTGAGATGCTGCGGCTGCGACCCGAGATGATCGAAGACGGCGTAAAGCTTGGCGACAAATTGCCGGGCCGTGTGCTCCACGCTAAATATTCTCGCTACATGCAAAAAATTGCCACTGAGGACGCAGGCTTGATTGAAGACCTTATAGAGCACGGGTGTCGTTTCACGCACCACAGTTCAATTGCGCCAACCGGCACAATCAGCTTATCGCTGGCTAATAATGCAAGCAACGGCATTGAGCCCAGCTTTGCCCACCATTACGCGCGCAACGTCATTCGCGAAGGCAAGAAGTCGAAAGAAAAAGTCGATGTCTTCTCTTTCGAGTTGCTGGCTTATAACGCGATGGTAAATCCTCACGCCCTACCCTATACCGACAACCCAGACCACCAGTTGCCGGACTACTTTATTACAGCCGATGACATCTCTCCGATTCAGCATGTGGATATTCAGGCAGCCGCACAAAAGTGGATCGACTCCAGTATTTCGAAAACAGCGAATGTGCCAACCGAGTACCCTTATGAGGACTTTAAGCACATCTATTTATACGCGTACGAACAAGGCCTTAAGGGCTGCACAACCTTTAGGTTTAACCCCGAAGCGTTCCAAGGCGTCTTAGTCAAAGAGCAAGACCTTGAGAACACAACCTATCAATTCGAGCTCGAGGATGGCCAGGTGGTTGAACTCAAGGGCAACGAGGAAATCGAATACGATGGGGAACTTCATTCTGCGGCCAATCTCTTTGATGCAATGAAAGAAGGCTATTACGGAAAATTTTAAGCTGAGTGCTTGCGTTTAAGGCTTGGGTTTATTGCCATAAACCCGTGGCCTTAGGGGCACGCTGACAGATGACATAGGATCACCTTGGTGGCGCCCAAATCAAAGCCACCCAAAGACTGTAGAGGACAAAAATGGCTGTAAAAATTTCTAAAAATATTGTCGGCTTTTCGATAAAAAAGAAAGATGAACCCATCGCAAGCGCTGCGCCCACTCGAGAAACGATGCACGAAGAGGTGCAGCGACCCGATGAACTCAAAGGCTACACCTACAAAATTAAAACGCCACTGTCCGATCATGCGATGTACATCACGATTAACAACATGGTGCTCAACAGCGGTACAGAACACGAACAAGAAGTGCCCTTTGAGATCTTTATCAATTCCAAAAACATGGATCAGTTCCAATGGATCCTTGCGCTCACCCGGGTTATTTCAGCGGTTTTTCGAAAAGGGGGTGACGCGACCTTTATGGTCGAAGAGCTCAAGCAAGTCTTTGACCCGCAGGGCGGCTACTTCAAAAAAGGCGGCCGATTCATGCCGTCGCTCGTTGCCGAGATCGGTGACGTTCTGGATCGTCATATGCGCAGAATTGGCCTAATAAAGGACCAAGCGCTGTCCAGCGAGCACGTGGCAATGATGAACGAAAAACGTGCCCAAGCAGAAGGCGTTGAAGCTGAATCAAACGCCTTCCCACCCGGTGCTCAGCTATGCCAAAAATGTCTGACGACCGCGATGGTGATGATGGATGGCTGCATGACTTGCTTAAACTGCGGAGATTCTAAGTGCGGCTAAGCGCCCCACGGTAACGCAAGCCCATGCAAACTTATCTAAATCAGCTCAAACAAGTATTGACGCATGGCACTCGGTGCCAGGACCGCACGGGCGTTGGCACCCTCAGCTATTTTGGGCTTCACGCGCGCTATGACCTACAGGCTGGCTTTCCTGCCGTGACCACGAAGAAATTGGCTTGGAAGGTTATGGCCTCTGAGCTTTTGTGGTTTATTTCAGGCTCCAGCAAACTCGGCGACCTCAAGAAAATATACCCCCAAAATAAAATTTGGGACGCAAACTATGCAGACTACTTAACGCGTCTTGGCGTGAGCGAAAACGATGGCGACATGGGCCGTGTTTACGGTGTTCAGTGGCGCGCTTGGCAGTCACCCTCGGGCCAAATCATCGATCAACTCGCCGATGCCATTGAGCTCATCCGCCACAACCCACATTCTCGGCGTATTATTGTGAATGCTTGGAATCCTGCTGAGATTGACCCTGATCAGGTCGCGTTACCGCCCTGCCATAATTTTTTCCAGTTTTTTGTCGCCGGCAACACCCTGTCGTTACAAATGTATCAGCGCTCGGCGGATATGTTCCTGGGGGTGCCGTTCAACATTGCCTCCTATGCGCTGCTGCTCCACTTGGTTGCGAAGATAACGGGACTCGTCCCCGGTGAATTCATTCATACCATTGGCAATGCCCATATCTATCTCGATGCCATCGAGCAGGTTAAAGCGCAACTCCAACGTGTGCCGCTGCCAAGCCCGACCCTTGTCATTAAAGACCGAGGTCAGACCAACATCGATGACTTTGAACTTGCAGACCTTTCGCTTGAGCACTACGAAAGCCACCCTGCCATCAAAGCAAAAATGGCGGTTTAGGTCGGATCATTGGCCTTCGCGTCATACGCAGCGCTTTGATCCGCGCTCGCCGGGGTCTGGTAAAGCGCCTTCCAATCGGCATAGGGCATGCCGTAAATCCGCTCACGGGCCGCTTCATAATCCAAAGAGATTCCTTTATCCTCGGCCGCAGATCGGTACCACTTGCTCAAACAATTTCGACAGAACCCAGCCAAGTTCATCAAATCGATGTTTTGAACCGCTTTGTGCTCGTCTAAGTGTGCAAGCAACCGTCTAAACGCTTGCGCTTCGATTTCAACTTGAGTTTGGTCGTTCATGGTCATCCTCGATCATTTTTTACCCCCGGAGTATTACCGAAGCATGGAAGAATTTAAACCAGGCCAGCGTTGGGTCAGTCGCAGCGAACCCGAGCTGGGTCTGGGTTTGATCTTGGAAACCGACCATCGAACCGTGACCTGCGCATTCTCAGCGGCTGAAACCAATCGGCAATATGCCAAAGCGGATGCACCCCTTGTACGCGCGCGGTTCCATGAGGGTGACAGTCTCAGAACCCGGGCTGGCGTCCACTTCGAGGTTCAAGCTATTTTTGAGCACGACAACTTACTTATCTATCGCTACAGCGCGCCCAACGGGTTGGTTGACCTCCCTGAAACCGAACTCGATACCACGCTACAATTCAGCAAGCCGCAAGATCGATTATTCTTAAACCAAATCGATTCAAATGAAGGCTTTAACCTACGTTATGAGAGTCTTAAGCAGTCGGCCAGACTTGCTCGACAGCCCTTTAGAGGCTTGCTTGGCCCTAGGACTGCGCTGTTGCCGCACCAGCTTTATATAGCCCACCAACTCGCTCAACGAGACGTGCCGCGGGCATTACTAGCCGACGAAGTGGGCCTCGGAAAAACCATTGAAGCGGGTCTGGTGCTCACCCAAATGCTCCAAACCGGACGCGGTTCTCGGATTATGATCCTTGTGCCCGAATCCTTAAAGGTGCAATGGCTGGTTGAAATGATTCGTCGATTTAACCTCGAGTTTACGGTGTTGGACGATGCTCGGTGCGCGGCGATCGAGGACCAACATCGATCTGTCAGCAATGATCCGGCAGATCACAACGGTATTGTCTTGCGCTCTGAAGACAAGCCGGCGCACACTTTGAGATCGTCTGAGAACGGGTTGCCGCCGGATGCACAGCCCAAGCCACAGCCAACGCAATTATCGTTACAGGCGCAAGCGACTGCATCAACGCTCAACCCCTTCGAGGCGCAGCAGTTGGTGATCACCACCCTGGATCTCTTCTTGAATCATCCTGCGCGGCTTGAACAGGCCCTAGCCTGTCCCTGGGACCTCATCATTATCGACGAAGCGCACCACTTACAGTGGACGAAGGCGGCGCCAAGTGATGCTTATCTGGCGGCCAGCGAATTGGCCCATAAGGCCCGCGGTCTGCTATTGCTGTCCGCCACACCTGAACAATTTGGTCTTGAGGGCCACTTTGGACGATTACAATTACTCGACCCCATCCGCTTTAACCGTTTCGATGACTTCCTCATTGAGCAAGCACGCTACGCTGAACTCGCCGAGTTAATCCAAACTTGGCAAGCAGATACAGCCGAATCGCCGGCTGCACGCGCCGCTCTGGCAAGCCGCCTCAATGCCGGGGACACCCTCAGCGATGCGGCCTTATTGCATCAATTACTCGATCACTTTGGCCCCGCCCAAGCGATGTTTCGAAACCGTCGAGCCCAAGTCCTGGGTTTGACTGAGCGCCGGGTACAACCTGCCACACTCCCCGCCTTGCCTGCTGGCAGCAACGCGGACCAATCGACCGGGATTACGACCACTGATCCGAGATTAGACTGGCTCGGTCAATTGATTGGTCACAGCTCGGATAAGTTCTTGGTGATCTGTCATACCGCCGCGTCAGCTCTGATGGTTGAGAAACACCTCAGACTGCGACTTGGCTTCAAAAGCAGCTGTTTTCATGAGGGTCTTGACCTGATCGCCCGAGATCGATCGGCTGCATATTTCGCCGATCAGGATCACGGTGCCCAGGTGCTTGTTTGTTCTGAAATCGGCTCGGAAGGCCGAAATTTTCAATTTGCACACCAGCTCGTCATGTTTGATCTTCCAGATCACGCCGATTTAATCGAACAAAGAATTGGCCGATTGGACCGAATTGGCCAATCCGAGCCCGTGACCATTCACATTCCCTGCCCTGAAAACTCTGAACTGGCCCGCCGATTTGATTGGTTTCATCAAGGGTTGGATTTGTTTCGCGCACCAAATCCCGCCGGAGCCGAGGCGCACCAACAACTCCGTCACCTGTTCCCACAGGCACAAGATCAAGATGCCCTTAAAGAACTGATTATCAATAGCCAAGCATTAATGACCGCTCTTCGAACCAAACTTGAGCAAGGACGGGATTTGTTACTCGAGTTTGCCAGCTTTGATGCACTCGATGGCGATCGTATTACGCAAGCACTATCGGGTGCAGCACAGCAAAAACCACTGTCGAATTACCTAACCCAATCTTTCAGTTTCTTCGGACTCGAGCTCGAGCCTTTGTCGAGTCAGGTTCAGCTGGTCAAACCGACGGCGCTGCTCCAGACTCGCAGCACCGTCAGCGCGGAATCTCAAGGTCACCTGCAATACCCTGAAATCGCCGAAGAAGGCATTGCCTATACCCTGGATCGCGCAACCGCACTGGCCCGAGAAGATTTGCAATTTTTAACCTGGGAGCACCCCCTCGTCAGTCAAGCACTCGAGCGCGTGTTATCTGATCAAATCGGGAATGCCTGTGTCAGCCTCATTAAACGCCCCGCACTGCCAACGGGCACCCTACTTGTTGAGTGCCTGTATCGTCTAGATTGTGCGGCACCCCCGCGCTTGGAACTCCAGCAGCATCTCGAGCAACCCTTTTTACGCTTTATCATTGCGCCAGGCCCCGTTGATCTAACGCCCCGTTTTGACTTTGATCCCCTGCTCGACGCGCTGCCCGCCAAACCCGAGCCTTTAGCGAAGCTCATCGGTTTGCAGCGCGGTCAGATCGACGCCATGCTGCAGTTCGCGGGCACTTTGGCTGACGCACAAACCTTGGTTGAAATAAAAACTGCAGGCGAAACCTACAAGGCGCGTCAGGATGCCGCCCATGACCGTCTTGCACATCTAGCCCAACATAACCCGGCTGTGTCACAAGAAGAGGTCAATCAGATCTTGGCAAAACGCGCTGCAGGTTTGTCTTTTTTAGATCAGGTTTCGCCGCGCCTGGATGCCATTCGGGTCATCATTACCGCTTAACCGACTGCCGGCATTCATGACCGGCCCGACAAGAACGCGAGGCCCGAGGCTTTAAAAAGCGCTTTGTAAAGGCTTTTAAAAGGGGCTTCGCGCGTATAAGGGATTGTGCGAGAAGCTTTGCAAGAAGCGTTGCGCGTGACCGTTTTGGCTTGGGGGTGCAACCAGATTTACGTCGATCTTAAAAACAAATCCTGCCAGGATTCGACCTGAGCCGCGAAGGCGAACTGTGCCACGCAATCGCTTGGGACATAGCGGGCTGGCTGCGTCAGTCGCTCGACGGCCTCAGCAGCCGTTGTATAGCGACTTTCCGCCGGAACATATTCAGGATAAACTAGTGCATCAGGCACCACCGGCAGGCAGCCCAGCGCCATTGCCTCCATCACGGCCAAACCTTGAAATTCATGATCCGCCGTTGATAAGACAAACTGGCTTTGGGCTAAGAGCGCGTGATAGCGCGCAGCGTTTTCGATATACCCCACTTCGCCCAGCAATTGGTGTGCTCTTAATTGCGCGATCGCAGCACTGATTGCCGGTGGCACCGTCCGAAACGGCTGACCCACGATATGAAACTTTCCAGTCAGACCGGACGCAACATAGGCCTGCACAATCTCCAAAAGCCGCTCTGGGCCTTTATCGTGCTCCCAACGATGATTCCAAACAATATCAGGGCGTTTCGCGCGCGGCATCCCTGTAAATAGCGAGTCAGGTAGGGGCACCGGCAGAATGCGTGCCTTGGCTTGCTGCTTTGCAAGCACCTGCGCCGGCACGCCATCCGGCATTTTTTTCAACAGCGCTTTTGCGCCCGCAAAAAACGTATCTCGATTAAAAGCCGAGTTAAAGATCAGCTGGTTCGCAGCAAGCGCACTATAAATACTCGTAATTTGCGCGGTTAGGTCCCGGTCGCTGGCCTGGCGGCTGGGAAATGCAAACTGGTTTTCATGAAAATATAAAATGCTCGGCACCCCAGCGAGTGACTGGACCAACCCCTTTAAGGTTGCAAGATCTGTCATCGAGGTTGCAAGCACAAGGTCGGTCTGCGAAACCTGATCTGCCGTTAATCGGCCTGCCAAGGTCATCGCGTTGCCACGAATCCGCCAGCCAAAGTAGCGGGCGGGTAGCGCCACAACCTCAAAGTGGTGCGCCGGAAACCCAGTCGCGATTTGCCGTCGCCAATACTGGTGACTCACCGCATCGTAGGGCGATAACAAGAGAATCTTCATACAGGCCCAGTCTTGTTCAAAGGCGCATCATACCGTGCCCAGGGCGGCGGCAGCCAAATCGGATATCGACCGAAAGCGTTCGGGCGACTCGATGTACGACTTAGGGCCAGACCTTTACTACCCAATTACGTTAGACCGAGAGCAGGTTTAAGCCCATCCATGAAGGCTCCGACACAGGTCTTTTAGAGCGTGTTATCCTTGGCTACTGCAGAAACTCTCCAGGAACAGAACCCATGACTCAAATCGTTATTATTGGTGGTGGCCAAGCGGCAGGACAAGCCATAGCGAGCTTACGCCAAGAAGGCTTTGACGGAAAAATCATCCTTATTGGCGAGGAACCCACGCTACCCTATCAGCGTCCGCCCCTCTCTAAAGCCTATTTGTCTGGGGCTGTCCCCGCAGAAAAACTCTTGGTCCGGCCCGAAAAGTTTTATGCAGACCGAGACGTCGAGGTTCATCTGGGCACGACCGTTATGGCAATTGATCCCGATCAAAAGACCGTAACGACCGCAGAAGCTACTTTCGAATTCGACAAGTTACTGATCGCAACCGGCAGCACACCTCGAAAACTATCGATTCCGGGTAGTGATCTAAACGGGATCCACTACCTGCGCACCATGGCAGATGTCGATGCGATCCGAGATCAAATGACCCATGCTAAGCGATTGTGCATTGTCGGCGGCGGCTATATCGGCCTCGAAGTCGCCTCGGTTGCGGTCTCTGCTGGACTTTCTGTCGACGTGCTTGAAATGGAATCGCGGATTCTGCAGCGTGTCACAACGCCCTTTATGAGCGCGTTTTATCATCAACTGCATGAAGGTCGCGGCGTGAAGATCCACACCGAAACTGGTTGCAGTGGGTTTCGCGGTACCGATCACGCTGTTAGCCACGTTCAGTGTGGTGACGTTGAAATCGAAGCGGACCTGGTGATTGTCGGGATCGGCATTATTCCGAACATACAGCTCGCCTTAGATGCTGGATTAGCGTGTGATAATGGCATTACCGTTGATGACCACTGTCAAACCTCGCACCCCGACATCTATGCAGCGGGGGATTGCACGAACCACCCTAATCCCATACTCGGCCGAAGATTGCGCTTAGAGTCCGTGCCGAACGCCATGGACCAAGCCCGCACCGCCGCCGCCAACATGCTCGGCGGTGACAAGACCTATGCCGCAGTACCCTGGTTTTGGTCGGATCAATATGAGCTGAAACTGCAAATGCTAGGATTTTCAGCCGACGGTGATGCTGCGGTGCTTAGAGGTGACCCTGAGACCTTACAATTTGCTCAGTTTTATCTGCATGCCGGCAAAGTGGTTGCGGTTGATGCCGTCAACAGCCCCAAGGAGTTCATGGTTGCAAAGCAGCTCTATGGTCATCCTGTTGCTGCAGATGATTTAGCAAACCCAGAGATTGAACTGAAATCACTACTGCCCAGCACCTAATGCTTGAAGGCTTGGAATTAAAATCCCCTGTGGATGACTATACTTTTAATCGGAACTATCGAATAATCAGCCCCATCTTAAAACTGTAGAAACGGAGTGTGACATGCCCAGCGTTAAGTTTATTGAACACAATGGTACCGAGCACGTGGTCGATGGCAACAACGGCGATAGCTTGATGGTCATCGCGACCAGCAACCTGGTTCCTGGAATCGATGCTGACTGCGGTGGTGAGTGTTCTTGCGCTACCTGCCATGTTTTGGTTGACGGTGATTGGTTGTCAAAGCTCGGTGCGATTTCCGAAACAGAAGAATCTATGCTCGATTTGAACCCAGACCGAGAACCCAACTCGCGCCTCAGCTGCCAGATCGACATGCGCGATGACCTCGACGGCATCGTCGTCAATCTCCCCGAGTTTCAGTACTAAACAGCCCGTTTGGAATTGCCCGGCAGCTGCTTATTCGAACAGCGCCGGCGCGCGCCCTGGGTCACAACCGCTTTCATATCGATCTTGGCTCTCAGGCGGCGGGCGCATAAGCCTATGGTCGCCGCATTAGAAGTCAGGTAATGTTAGAGCATCGGCGGATTAGTAAGCGACCTTTTAGCGCCCTATTGCCGCCGTGAACAGCTATCAAAACCAGCTCGCCTACTCTACAGACTGGAAAGGTTAGAAAGGTTAGAAAGGTTAGAAAGGTTAGAAAGGTTAGAAAGGTTAGAAAGGCAGGATTTGGCCGAAGAGAATCGGATAATAAGTCGGCACCCTACACACACAGCACGTTTCACGCGCGATTGTCGCCGCCCAGTGAGAGGATCGCAACCGAAAAACCCGGTTTGATGCCTCGTGCCAATGACGCGCCTTTTTATCGAAACTTTAAGTTTGCAAGGAGACAAACATGAGTGAAGCAATTCAGGTCAACCCATCAGCACTGCAAGATCCTTGGTCGGTGCCTTTGTCCGAGCTTGACCCGAGTCAGCCCAGCGTATTTCAAACCAACAGTCAATTTGCCTTGTTCGACCGCCTTCGTGCAGAGGACCCGGTCCACTTTCATGAGACGGGCCTATTCGGCCCTTATTGGTCGATCACCAAATTCAACGACATCATGGCAGTGGACAAAGACCATAAGCGATTTTCATCGGATGCGGGTATCACCCTGACCGAGCGCCAAGCAGACTTTACCACGCCGAACTTCATCAGCATGGATCCACCCAAACACGACGTTCAACGAAAAGCCGTAACCGGCGTCGTTGCGCCGATGAACCTCTCCAAGCTGGAACCGATTATCCGACAACGCGCTGTCACGATTTTGGAATCCTTGCCGCACGGAGAACAATTCAACTGGGTGGATGCTGTCTCTATAGAATTGACAACTCAGATGCTCGCGACCCTATTCGACTTTCCGTTTGAGGACCGTCGCAAGTTGACCTACTGGTCTGATATGGCCACGAGCGGAGAGCTGGCCGGCGGGCCGACCCCTGAGGCGGATCGACGGGCGGCGATGCTTGAATGCTTAGCGTACTTTCAAAGGCTCTGGCGCGAACGTGAAGGCGTGCCACCTGAAATTGGTATCGACCTCATCTCGATGATGGCCAATAACCCGAACACGCAGGATATGGACCCCATGGAATATCTGGGCAACATCATCCTGCTGATCGTTGGCGGCAACGACACAACGCGAAATTCCATCACGGGCGGGTTACTTTTCCTAAACGAAAACCCAGATCAGTATGCAAAACTCAAGGCCAATCCCGCCCTCGTCCATTCAATGGTCCCAGAGATCATCCGATACCAAACGCCGCTCACCTACATGCGCCGAACAGCGCTCGAAGACGTGACCCTATCAGGTAAGACGATTAAAAAGGGCGATAAACTTGCCATGTGGTATATCTCGGGCAACCGCGATGACGACGTCATCGATCGACCCAACGAGTTCATTATTGATCGAGCGAATCCACGACATCATTTATCCTTCGGTTTCGGAATTCATCGCTGTATGGGCAACCGCTTAGCGGAGATGCAACTCAGATTGCTTTGGGAAGAAATTTTAAATCGCTTTGAGCACATCGAAGTCGTCGGCGAACCCGAGCGGGTTCAGTCGAGCTTTGTTCGCGGATACAGTGATTTGCAGGTTATCGTGCACCCAAAGTAACCCAGCTTTACCGGACCCAAAAAACCGAGCGGCCCAAAAGGCGCTCGGTTTTTTGCGTTCTAAGCCCCGAGCAGACTCGGATGTTGGATGGTGCAGGGTGGATGGTGGAGGGTGGAG
>Ga0209335_10005148_pt1 | contig 12114 bp, 9 predicted proteins | sample COG_09_FD_184753 | JGI IMG/M metagenome (GOLD analysis project Ga0209335, IMG submission 184753) | Pelagic Microbial community sample from North Sea - COGITO 998_met_09 (SPAdes) (version 2) | ecosystem: Environmental > Aquatic > Marine > Neritic zone/Coastal water | place: Helgoland, sampling...
AGTGTTCGCTTTTCGATGACAAGTGCAGATATGGAGGAGGGATATCCAGGCGTGTTGACTGTGACTGCTACCTACTCCCTTAGCGGCGGCAACCTCCGCCTGGACATGGAGGCACGTTCGACGGCGCCAACGCCAGTCAATCTCACGAATCACTCCTATTTCAACCTTGGCGGGCACTCCTCCGGCAGTATCCTTGACCACGTCAGCGACCCCTTTCCCAACTTTGTCAGTAGCTCAGCATCTCTGCTTGCGAGCGAGCAACGTTACGTTGCTCCCTGCCAAGTGAAGTGGTGAGATTCGGGGGCAGATACTGATGATTTCATCGAACGAGTACACGGCGCTGGACGACACCCAGATTCCGACTGGGTTGCTGGTGCCGGTTGCAGGAAGCTGCATGGACTTCACGAGCCCGCAGGTTGTCGGCAAGAGGATGGCGGAGCAGGCCGCTCAGGTTGGCGTGGACGTCAACTACGACCCTCTAGCAGGAACTTGGACACATCCTCTGCTGCCCGATGCACCTGGAGGCGCACGCAGTGGAACGGTGATCGGCTTCGATCACAACTTCGTGGTGCGCGGGGCGGGGGTTGCTGCAGGGCACCTCAGCCTCGTGGGCGACGTGAGCTGCCAGCGCTCGGGAAGGCGCCTCACGATCCACAGTTCTGCACCAGGCGTGCAGCTGTATACGGCCAATTACGTGGATAGGGTGCCAGGGAAAGGGGATGCGTTGTACGGTCAGCACCATGGCCTCTGCCTCGAGACTCAACACTTTCCGTCTTCGATCGGCGCCGACCCCAGCACCTCGTTCGGGAAGGGCGCGTGCCCCATTCTCTCTCCCGGCAGTGTCTATTCGCATCAGGTCTGACCAAATATCTTTTTCAGGCGGCCGGGTTCTTTTGCAACTCCACCGCTAGCCTGAGACTTGGACCCTTTGGATTCTGCTTCTTGGCCAGTTGCCGCTGGATAACATTTCTACGCTGCGGGTCAGGTGGTGTATTCACTTTCGCACATCCAAGCAGAATCGGTCGATCTGTCTGCACCTCCGGCTCAGGGTCCAGACGAAGCAGGCGCCTGAAGCCCCTGTCTGGCGGGATGGGGCTGTGATACTTGCGGCTGGCGTGTGCGCCCTTGCACCGCCCGTAGCAATCAACGTTCAAGCAGTCTGTGTTGGTGTATACATACAGCAATCCTTTGTGAAACCCTACTCACGGATTTGGTTTACTGTTCCCATGGCAGCCCGCGTAATGCTCTCTCATGCTGGACCCAACAAAATTGAGTCTCGTCCTGTGATTCTACCGATTCCTCACTCTGCATGCTCCCATCTTGCTCGGGGGCTTCTTCTAGCACCTGTGACAATGTTTTGACTTCGTTGGACGACGATGATTCCTCCAAGATGGTAGCAACCCCCGTTAATTCTTCATGACTTGTCTTTGCACAGAAGTCAGCAGTGCCGACAGAGACCAGGACTGGCCAGGAACGCCGAAGTTTCGGCCTGAAAGTATGCCTTGCCATCCACCCGCCCACCATATCTTGAACGAATTCCTCATCTCTGCCTGTGTTGGTCTTAACGAGTGCTAGCACGTAAAGCTTGGTCCTGGGCACACAGGGGATTCAGCCATGACACCACAAAGAAAGCTTAGACCACATGTGCAACCCCCTTTGCCCTGCAAATGACACAAAAATAACAGGGTTCGGACTCACGGGAGAAGTTTCTGGTTCAGCTGGTCGAGGCCGCATGTTACTAAAGTGCGGACAAGCGATCTTGGCACCGCTCCCACAGCCTTCTTCACCATCTGCTCATCTGCGCGACACTGGAGATCAGCCTTTCATCGAGATCGTTTCATTCTGTCGAGTAATGTAGGAACTACCAAGTGGCGGGTTGTCGGGGGATGGCTTCTCGACACGGAGGAAGTAAGCCTCTCGAGGGTTGATAGGTGTAGGTCCTGCCGAGACTAGAATTCCTGCCACGTCCTCTTTCTCAAACAGCTCCACAAGCCCCGCAAGAAGAGCATCGGCGTCCTCGATCAGCTGTAAGGGGGCACTGCACGACCTTAGCTGCTGCGCAATTAAGTCGATTCAGCGCTTTCCCTGACACTATACAAAGTACAAGGGTGTTGGCCCGCGCCTTTAGTGACTTCTTGATTGCCGAGCGCTGAGTTCGGCGAAGTGCCCCGCCGATGCCGTGCCCCGCACGATGCTGATCCCCACCCTCATCCCCATCCTCATCCCCATCCTCATCCCCATCCCTATGCTCATGCCGATCTTGACGGCGCTGCTGCTGTTTTTGCAGCAGCAGCAGCTGCTGCTGCTGCTGCTGCTGCTGCTGCATTTCTGTGCGTAGCTGATCGTATGGCCTGCCAGAGCGCCCGAGCGCTGTGAGCTTAGAAAATTGAGTGTGGGAGCCTTGAACCCGACATAAGAGACACTAGAGCCCACGTGTTGCCAACAAATACGGGGCAGACGGGTCTGAAACAACATCCGAGTAGCAGGCTCCAGGCAGTTCGGAAGCAGGCATCACATTGGAATCTGTTGGCGAATGAAGAGCAGATGTTTGACGAGAGCCTGTGCGGCGGCGGCTGCTGCTTGCCAGGGAGGTACCGCACTAGTCCGCACGTCCGTCGCCAGGATCTGCACGCCCCGCAGTGAGTGCTGGAACACTCGTCTGTCCCAGTTTGTGGGGGGCTCCAGAAAGCGTGGTGGGCGGCCTTTCCTTCACGCGTTTGTCACGCACACGACTGAGCCTGCCCGGTAGAACTGGGCCCTGCATATCTGCTGTTCCCGACGGCGTGTCTTCCATCTCAGCAGAGGCGATTCGTCTTCCGCCCGCGGCTTCCGAAGATGAAGAGATTCTTGTTCCTACGCGCGAATGTGAAATTCCGAGAAAGAATCCGACCAAACAACCTACAAGTAACCTTTGCCTAGCCAGGTTAGTTCTGGAAGGCGGCGGGGCTCTTGGGCGAGATCGCTGGAGGCAAGCGGGCAAGATGGTGCCCGTGACAGTAGTCGAGGACGCATGGTCTGCGGGAATGTTCCGGATGGAGGTGTGGATGACAGCCGCGACTGCCAATAGCCTGCTCTTTCTTCCAGATCCGGACATGCTTGTCTGCGGGGAGGCGGACGGAACTGTGCGGGTGCTGTACGAAAAGACCCGGGGTCCAACTAGCATCGAAAAAGTGCACGGTGGCGGAGTGACTTCGCTTGTGCACGCAACAAGCGCTCAGACCAACCTGCTATTTGCGAGCACGGGTGAGGACGGCAATGTGCGCCTCTGGGCAGAGTCCGAAAGGAAGGCTTATTTTGAGGCAGTCAGCACGCACGACCTTGACTCGGCAGAGGAAAACTGTGACTGTGGGCAGGCCAACACTGTGCAGACCGATGAGATCGCGGTGCAATCTTCCGCGCAAAAACCGAAGCAGCGAGCTGGCAGTTTGGACGGCTCGCTCCTGAGTCTCAGCGGCAGCACCCGGATCGTACATTACAGCCCGACACGGGCGACAGTGACAGTACTAGATGTCGTGCAACTTTCTGGAGCGGACTGCCCCGGGCTGGTGCCTCTGTTCTTGGCTAGAGATCATGTTCGTGGGGTGAAGCACGCTGCCACTTTCGATGACTACATTTCGACAGTCGACCAAGAAAACACCTTCCGGGTTTGGTCATCGCGCTCGCGCGCCAAGGTTGTTGAAATTGATGGCACCAAGCTCGGTGATGTTACATGTCTGTGGGCAAGGGGAAGTAATACGCTGATCTTTGGCCGAGGCGACGGCAGTATTGACGTGCGGGAGTTCCCTCGGGGAGAAAGTCGCCACGTCATAGAGCGCCACAGCGGCAAAGTTACGCACATTGAACTAATCGACGACATCATCATCAGTGGGGGTGAAGATATCGAGGGTCCAACAGGTCGAGACTGTGTTCGATTCTGCAACGCGCGCACAGGACATAAATTAGCTTCCTTCACTACGGCGCCGGTGACCTGCATGTGCGTCCGAACTGAGTGTGGGAAGGGCGTGTTGTCTGGAAGCCGTTTTGCACTAACGGGGCACTTGGACGGAAAGGCGGTGCTGTGGGATGTATCAGAACAGCGGAGCGCGCATATCTTGGATGGCCACCACAAGGCAGCTCGCTCCGTCCATGCCAACCGCTTTTGCGCGGTGAGCGGCGGCGACGACAGCACCTGTCGTGTGTGGCGCTTTGCTGATGCGTCGGTGATCGCGCGTGAGCGCGAAGAGCTCGACAAGCGTGCTAAGAGGGCCGAATCGATTTCTGAGGAGGCCCGGGCTGCGTATGGTGCGCGGCGCTTCAAGGAGGCGCTGCGTCTGTGGTCGGAGGCAGCAAAACTCGCACCCGCTGTGCATAAATTTCAAACTAATATTGCGGCTGTGTACTTTGAGATGGGCGACAATGAAGCTTGTATTCGTAACTGCCGCCAATTCCTGTCGAATGCGCGTGAGGCGGCGAAAGGGCCAGAGGAGGGGCGAGTGGACGAGACGCTGGTGGTGAAAGCGTATGGGCGGCTCGCAAGCGCGCTCGCGCGTGGTGGAAACGTGGACGTGGCAGTACGCTGCCTGCAAGAGGCTCTTCAACACTTGCCGGAGAATAGCAAGCTCAAGCAGCAGTTGGACGGTCTCACCGAGGACCCCGCGGAAACTGCAAGACGGCGCGGAAGGGAGGCTTACCGTGCACGAGATCTCCCCGAGGCGCTTGGGTGGTTCTCCAAGGCGGTCGAGCTTTGCCCCGGGAACGTCACGCATTGGGCGAATCGTTCTGCCGCCCTGTACGAGACAGGCGATCACCTCGGCTGTTTGCGCGACTGCGATGCAGCGCTGGAACTACCGGAGATGCGAGCGGGCCACCCCGGCGCTCGCGCCCCAGGCGGGGGAGCGTTTCTGGGCACCCTCTCGGCGCGCCTGCTCGCGCGCAAGGGCAACGCACACCGCGCATTGAAAGATGAGGAGAATGCCCTGATGGCGTTCGAGCAGGCGCTAACAAGGGTGACTGAGGGCTCGGAGGAAGCGCTAGAGCTAGGGGGTGCGTTCTTCAGCGGATTAGAGCAACAGCGCAACCAATTGCGAGATGAGGTTCGGCGGAAGCAAAATCCCGAGCGGGAAGCCCAAGAACGGGCTGAGCGCTGTGCGGCAGTGAGGCGTGAAGTTGACCGCGGAGATGAAATGTTCATGGCTCGGCGGTTTGGCGATGCACTGGAGCATTTCAAGAAGGGTGCAACTCTTGATCCGGAAGACCCTACGCTTCTTCTGAAGCAGGCTCACGCGCACTTTGAGATGAATGCCACCGCACTCGCGTTCGCAGCCTGCGATCGCGCTGCGGAAATCGCGCTCGCGCAGCCCGGACGAGAGAGTATGGCGAGCACTGCACTGTGGAAAAAGGGAGAGCTTTGGCTGCGCAAGGCAACTCTACGTGGGACATCGTACGATACCGCAGAGGCGGCTCTCAAATGCGCTGCAGAAACCATGCGCGCTGCAGGTAATCATCCAGCAGCCGGAGAAGATCAGCGTGCTGCTGCACAGCTCGGCCTCGGGCGCGTTGAGGCAGAGATTGCGCGGCGAAAACAGCTCGGCGCGTGCAAAGAAGAGACTGCAAACGGCGATCGCATGTTTGCAGACGGGCAGTTCGCGTCCGCCGTGGCCTTTTACGACAAAGCAGTTGAAGCAGATCCCGAATGCAGTGGAGAGCTCCCGCACCTTCTGTACTCGAGCCGTGGAGCCTGCCAGCTGCACTTGCAGCGCCACAGACAGGCCCTTGCGGACGCAGACATGACCATCAAGCTCAAGAGAGACTTCACCACTGGGCACATTTTAAGGGCAAGGGTGTGCGAGGCGCTTCAGGACTGGTCAGGGATGATGCGATCCGCCATCAATGCACACAATTTGGAGCCACTTAATGAAACGGCGCTGGTGCTATGCCGCGACGCACTGGTGTCGTTACTTGGAGACGAGAATGTGAGGCGATCAGGCAAGCATCTGGGCGACTTTTCCAAGGGTGGCTCGGCAGTACTCCCACAGAAAGAAATGCAAGAGATTTTGCGCGACCCAAAGGTGCAGGTGGCAATTCAAGCGATGCAGCGTGCCAGGGACCTTCAGCCGCTTCGCCCGGTGCTTGACGATCTTCCGGTTTGCGCTAAATTTTGTAAGCTTTTGGCCTCAGGACTGCTCGTTCAAGGCAAGTGACCTTGCTGGGGCCGCCAGCTACGATTCGGTCTGCGAATGAAACCCCCGCTGTCTCTGGCACGCACAACGAGCAACTGTATGCATAATGCTACACCTTCGCATTTCAACTTGCACGATTCATTCGCCCCATGAAAAGGGTGCGCATGGGACCGTTTCTGTGACACGTGTGAGCCAGCCTAGGGACTCTGAGAATTATCATTAAAGAGGGCGCTTGGCTCTTGGAAGACCCTTTCAGATCTTCTACAGACACTGGTCAAATCTCACTTCTTTCCAAAGCCCTTTGAGGGTGCGAGCTTCGTCTTCTTCGTCTTCCCCCCAGCTCGCCTTGCGGAGCGATTTCCAAAAGCGGCAGCTGGGTCCATTTGCGTGGGGTCGGCGCCTTCTTGCTGCATCATTGCCATCTTGCTCATTTTTTGCATCATCTGGCGCATGGCCATGAATTCCTCCATGAAATTCTTGGCTTGCTTGAGAGACCGCCCGGAGCCTTTGGAAATGCGTTCCAGGCGCGAAGTCTTGGAGCTTGACGTGAGGAGGAGGCTCGGGTCGGAACGCTCCTTCTTTGTCATGGAAGAGATCATGCTCTCGGAGATCTTCAGGCGCTCTTCGGCCTCGGCTAGCTTTGCGCCTGAAATGCCGGCTGCGCCAGGCATCATTTTGAGCATCCCGCCCAGGCTCCCCATCGACTTGATTTGCTTGCTCTGCGAAATAAAATCGTCGAAGTCATACTTCTCGGAGAGCATTTTTTCAGCGACCCGAGCCGCCTCCTTCTCGTCAACCACCTTCTTGGCCTTCTCTACCATCGACACCACGTCGCCCATCCCGAGAATCCGGCTCGCCATGCGGTCTGGGTAGAAAGCCTCGAGCGCCTCCACCTTCTCGCCCACACCGACAAACTTGATCGGCTTTCCCGAAATGGACTGCACTGACAGTGCAGCGCCACCGCGCGTGTCACCGTCAAGCTTGGTGAGGATCGCGCCAGTGATGCCTACTGCGTCGTTGAATTCCTTGGTGAGGTTCGCGGCCTCCTGGCCTGTCATGGAATCAACAACCAAGAGGACCTCGTCCGGACTAAGAATGTTCTTAATCGTTTTCAACTCGTTCATCAGCTTGTTGTCTACCACCTGTTCATAGCACGATATGTGAGTTTGCGCGATTGCGTCCATTTCAACGGTGCGACGAGGCGCAAGGATGACAAATGTCCACCAGCCAAGGGTTTGGTACCTGGCGGCCGGCGGTGTCGACAATCATGGTGTCGAAGCCGTTATCTTTCGCGTACGTGTACGCCTGGCGCGCGATATCGACGGGGTCCATATCGGTACCCTTTTCGAAGACAGTTGTGTTGGTAGTCTTTGCAAGTGTTTTAAGCTGCTCGACTGCTGCAGGACGGTACACGTCGCAGGCCACCAGCAAAACCTTGCGCGGAGGATCCTCCTCCTTGCAGTAGAGCGACAACTTTGCCGTTGCCGTTGTCTTACCTGTCCAAACACAAATTCTGTAGTCAGAATTTGGAGACCTTGGCACGCCGCGTGCAAACCTGAACGCGATGCCAAGACTGCTGGCATGATAGAAGCTGACATTTTCCGCCGGGAATGCAAGAACCTGTGCCCTGAAGGCCACACATAAGGATTGTAGTGACGCCGTCTGCTTTGCGTGCAAGCGGCGCGTTGCTTGATCCGAGGATCCGCGTGAGTTCCTCTTCCATGATCTTGACAAACTGCTGGGAAGCTGTCACGCCCTCCGTAATTTCCATGCCGATTGCCTTCTTGCGGATCTGGTTGATCAGGTCCGTTGCTACCTGGATCCGACATACTTGGATATCAGTCTCGCATCGAATAAGGGCTACGGGGTCTGAACCCTCAGCATGTAGCTGGTGGATGAACTCGCGAAGCACAAAAGCGTCCTTCTGTACGGAGGCGGCTGGTTCGATCAACTGGCTTGAAGGGTCACACCCCGAGGTTCACGTCTGCCTCAAGCAGCGAGCGGCGGACCTCCTTCAGTGCTGATTCAATATTCTTGTCCGTGATAGTCTTTGTCCCCGCAAGCCTATCATGCGCTCATGCTCAGGGTGTCTGTATCATCAACCGGCGCTTGAGAACCAGCCCCTGGAAAACTCAGAAAAGCAGGGAAGTGCTTTCTTTCTACAATCTTCGGCATGACATGATGCACCATCACCTGCTGAGAGCGTCTCCCATGCGGCCTGTCAATTGGTCAAACATCATGTTCGTGGTCACGGCCGAGTGCCGCTGCTGGCGAATCCTCGTTGGAGGTTCCAGTGCAGCTGGGCAGGTAGCCGAATGGCCAAACATGCCTGCCACATCAAATGGCTGTCAGATCAATCGCGTTCGGCAAAAGAAACATCTTGATTCGCCCTTGACAATGCTGGCAGGTCGAGGTCGCGGCTCCCCCGGCACCTCGGACAAGGCCTTGAGCGGGAGAACATACCAGAAACGGCAGCTGGCTGGATGCCGGACGGAGAAAAGGCAACAAACGCATCGATGGAAGCGCATAATGAGACCAGCGTTAGCAATTTGGCTGAGCAGCGCAGCGCAGAAAGCGACAGCATCGCTCCCCCGCCCTCCTTTGAGAGTGGCCGCCTCGAGGAATGCTTTATCAACTTTTGGAGAAGTCACCGGCGGGTCGATCTAGGTCTCCAAGACGAGCTCCGGTGGGAGGAACAAGGCCAGTTCGAAGCCATGGGTTGGTGGCCATGGGGGGGTCAATCCAAGCAACCAGACATGTCTGTCCACAGCCGGACGGCATGCTATGACAGTCGCGATGAATATTTCGCTTGTCTCGGTTTCTTCCGTCACGTTGCTCAAGCTTGCTTAACAGCAGAGCGGACACTGTGCGTATGTGTTGTTAGTTCATGATGCCAAGACGCACGCGTAGAACTTTCTCAATTTCACCAGTCCATCGGCTTGTGCTGAATCTGCTGCCTTCGCTGAAACGGGTGTGCCGTACTCTCGGGCAGAGAAAAATGGCGAGGGCAGCAGTGAATGTGCATCTCTCGGGCAGAAGGTTCGAATCCCTGTTGCTCGTTTGAGCGGCCGTGGTTACCACCAGCACTCAAGATGATTTTTTTGCACCATACGGCAGTATCGCGACACTTGCCATCCAGCCTGGATCAAGTATTTCGACATACAGCGAAGCAAGCTCCTTGCCCAGGTATCGGAAGCCTCCCGACGGCCACACGTCATCTCGTTAGACTGAAAAAACTTTGGCCCACTGCAGCAAGCAATAGTGTAGCGCGATGTTTACCGGTGCTGATGGAAGCTACTGAGCGTTTTTGCTTCTCGTGAAGGGCCAACCATGGAGGTCGCCAAATATGGAAGGTGCGAAGGGGACGAAGGCACCACTCCGCACTTAGGCGCACGAGAGACGTGAAGACTGGGGGTGTTCTATTTGGAAGCAAAAATTCTGCAGCACGCTTTCCGGCGGGCGCGGCCTGTCCGTCGGTGTAAGGCGTGAATGCAGACAAAATTCGTGTTTCCCCGTGTTACATGTACCTTGGCACCACCGTCCTGACTCTGAACAAATGGAAGCAAGCAAAGGGGCAGCCGCGCATACTACATACATTGAGACAGTATCGAAGGATCAAGCAAGATTACGCTTCGAGAAGTGTGGAGAAGTGTGTGAGAGGGGATGTGCCACAGGCGTGTGCTCCTGAAGCCACAGAAACGAGGAGAGGGCAGCGGGTGTCTTTTCTATTTACTCTCGTGCTAAAGCCTAGTATGTACTGTAAGGCTCTACCGCTGGTGGCTCGAAACATGAGGGGCAGTAGTCGTCTCTCGGCGCTCCGATGAATTGCCATGCATAGAGCGGCTGTTGATATGTGGGATTCGTCACGTCGGGTGAACCAAGGTCCCAGCCCACAACTGCGGGAGGCTCGTCAAAGCAGTCGGCACATCCCGGTGGTACACGCGGCCTTACAAGAATAGACCCAGGCGCAATACGGAAGATGACCATGTGTCTGGCTGTCCAGGGAGTAGTCTCGGCCCTCTCAGTCCTTCTGGTTCAGCCAGACGTTGGCTCCAAGCTTTGCGTTCGCTGCATCAGAGCACAGGGCATTGTTCAGAAACAGAAGAGGTACGGGGGGCGCGTTCTGTTTTCATCAAGCGAAGCTGTCGCTGAGCCGAATAAAGCAGGAGTTCTCAACAACCGCTCGCACTGAATGCTCAGGGAAAGTCTGGTTTTCTGGGTCATGACAACATGGGGGCCGACCGAAAGCAGAGGAAGGCGTCAGGTGTTCCGCAGCAATGGCACTAACTGCGCACGGCCTGACTTTGACCGCTTGAGTGAGGCAAGTGAGCATCCACGCCACCCCAGCTCCTCTCTGCTCCAGCCTGACCTTTCCGAAAACAATTGATTTCTTTTAGAGCCTGCAAAAGGGGTGAGGTTCGTCGTGGCAGTGAATCACCTTCCTTCACAGGCTATCTGGCTCGCCTGAGGCGAGGTGCAGGCCGCTGGCGATGTCGGACAGTGAAGAAATGACTGGGAAGAAGAAAACACGGCCCCAGCGCAATCCGGAGGGGGAGGCTCAGGCTCAATTTCGTGATGAGGATTTCGATTTCGGGTCGAAGAAGAAGCAGATGGCGACGCCCCAGCCCCATCCTATCCGGGCACGCGTGCTACTGCGAAAAATTTCAGGGCTAATGCAATCCAGGTCCAATCGATCAGCATGAAAGCTTCTACTTTCATGCGTGTTTGCGTGCTTGCGTGCTTGCGTGCTTGCGTGCTGCGTGCTTGCGTGCGTATGTTCGTGCTCATAGGAGCCCAGTTGTTGTGCCACAGTGAACCTGAACGCCAACATACTGCTGACTATGCATCGGGGAACATGCATCAAGAGCAGGTCGGTAGCGACGGGCAAATCATCAACTTGGATGAGCAAGCTGAGGGGGGCGAGGAAACGAAAAAAAAACAATTCAAGGCGTCGATTGTGGGAACGCAGCAGAAGGAGGGCAAGTGGATGATGTCAATGCTCGACACCCAGTACACTGTTTTCGAGTTCAAGGCAAGCTCCCGCATGCCCTTCGGTATGTGACAGGCTTTTACTGCTCGACTTTTCTTAGCCGCGCGTGTCGTAGATTTGGCTTGGATCCAAGTCTTGGGTAATCAGCAAGCGCTTCTCGGACTTTGACAAGCTTGATAACCGGGTGCGTCGCGCCCGTCCCGCCGCCAGTGTCATCTGAGGGAGGGGGGAAGGGGGGGCGCCTCTCCGCCGTTGCCTATGCCTAAATGCAAATCGATCCGTCGAGCAGCTCAACGACAAGTTTGGGCTTCCCCCGGTTGGATTGCCGCCCAAGAAGTGGTTCGGACTTGATGACGCGGAGCTGATTCAGCTGAGGCAAAAAGTTCTCTTGGCGTACATCCAAGATTGTCTGAAGCGACCTGTCCTGATCCACAGTCGGGAGCTGCAACAGTTCACCGAGATGCCCGACGATGTAGTTGAGATGGTCACGAAGGGCGGGCGGTAGCGGTGAAGGCACGTTGGGAGAGAAGAGGTGAAAGCTATTTGGTCCAGTACACCGCAGGAGAGTCTTTCAGATCCATAGCTGGGGTAAGTTGCCCTAACAGACAGTGCAGCCACTCTTTTCAGGGGAAAGATACGTTTAATAGATTAATAGATATACTGAATAACCTTGTGTAAGCCAGGCTTACAAAAACTAAAAAGCCAACAAAGGCATAGAGAGGAAAAATCCGAGAGTGGGCGCCACAGGCCAGCTGGGAAAAACCACAGCTGGGAGCCTCCTCACGCAGGACCACCAAACGCACCCACCCACGACGCAGGAACAACAGGGACCGCCCCAGGGGGCGGAGGCGCCTCAAGCCCACCCAAGCACGGAAGAGGGAGGGGGGGCGCAAACGCCACCGCCTCTGCCGGGAGGGACGCAAACGCACGCTTGCACCCCGCCTTCATCGCGACCAGGGAGAACTC
>Ga0209335_10005150_pt1 | contig 12112 bp, 13 predicted proteins | sample COG_09_FD_184753 | JGI IMG/M metagenome (GOLD analysis project Ga0209335, IMG submission 184753) | Pelagic Microbial community sample from North Sea - COGITO 998_met_09 (SPAdes) (version 2) | ecosystem: Environmental > Aquatic > Marine > Neritic zone/Coastal water | place: Helgoland, sampling...
TAAGGGCACTTGGACATATGGATTGTTTTTTGAAGGAGGGAGATTGCGCGAAAAAACAAAATTAGCAATTCGTGAAATTGCATCAAAAATCAATTGCGAGTTCCGGCTTACAGCAAATCAAAATCTTGTTATTGCCCGAATTGATATAGGAGATAAAGATCAGATTAATCAGATTTTATCCGAATATCAGGTTCGTTTACCTCAAGAATTGAGTGGATTGAGGCTTAATTCGATTGCCTGTACCGCTCTTCCAACCTGCGGGCTAGCTTTGGCTGAGAGTGAGAGGTATCTTCCCCATCTGATTGATGAATTAGATTCTATAATTAATGATCTTGGTCTGAGTGAAGAATCAATAGCTATTCGGTCCACTGGATGTCCCAATGGATGTGGTCGTCCCTATCTAGGTGAAATTGGTCTAGTAGGCAAGGCACCGGGTAAGTACAACCTTTATCTAGGTGCTGGTTTAGATGGAACACGGCTTAATAAACTTTATAAACCTGCCATTACTCATGAGGAAATTGTTTCTTCTTTGCAACCGGTCTTGGAGGATTTTGCATCGAATCGGAATGAGGGTGAACATTTTGGCAGTTTTTGTATTCGTAGAAATTATGTCAAAGAGACGAGCCAAGGTTCAGATTTTCACGAGTAGTTGAACTGCTTTTTTTGGGGACAAAAATGGGTAGAAGGTTCTCAAAATCGTTGGGTCGAAAAACCCATGGTAATCCTCAGGCGAGCATATCTACATTAGATGAAGATGAGGCGTTAGATTTACTTGATTCGATACAGAAAGATCCATTTATCCTTATCTTGGATCAGGTGCAAGATCCCCGCAATTTGGGTGCTTGCCTGCGGTCAGCAGACGCCGCCGGTGTGGATCTTGTAATTATGCCAAGTGATCGATCCGCTGGTCTGACCGATGTTGTTCGTCATGTTGCTTCTGGTGCTGCCGAATCTCTTCCACTTGCCCGAGCCAAAAACCTTTCCCGTTTTATGAAAAAATTACAGGAGAAAGGTATTCGTTTGGTCGGTACAAGTGATCAAGCAAAAAAAAATGTTTTTGAAGCTGATTTAAAAGGTTCTCTCGGACTAGTTGTTGGAGCTGAAGGAACTGGAATTCGCAGATTAACCGCAGAAAATTGCGATATTTTAATTAATATACCTATGTCAGGTAGCGTGGAATGCCTTAATGTATCTGTCGCTACGGGAATTTGCTTATTCGAAGTATTTAGGCAAAGGATAAACTAATTAAATTTAAAGACTTTGCTTGGATTAAGTCTTTGAGGGATCAAGTCCACCAATGCATGAAATATTTTTATTTAATGCAATTTTTTGGATAGCAAAGGAAAATAAACCAGTAAACAAGGCTGTACTGATTATTAAGTTTCTAAGAAACAAGTAAGCAGGTGTATAACCTGGTTCACCAAAGAATTGTGCCTGCCAAAAGCCGGCTATGGTTTTTGCGTAAGCAGGATTCATAAACCATGCAAATCCACAAGTTACAACATGGAAGAGTATAGAACTTCCAATTGCACCAACGAATAAAGGAAGTAGACGAGTAGATTTTTGTATTGAACGCCCAACTAGAAAAATACAAAAGTAACCAAATAGAGTCACAATCATAAAAGGTTCCAATAAATTTAGTCCATAATTTGGATTCAGAAAGAGGTCAGAGACAATAACCGCTAACACAGGTCCCAACCATGCTAAGTGCCCTTTTAAAAATTTTCCAGAGATTAAAAAAAGAGCGAGAACAGGTGTGAAATTGAGAAATTCAGGATGAGAAAGAGGTAAATAGCGGGACCATCCGACAGCAAGAATTAGGATAAGTATCCAGATTTGCGGGAACCAAATAGAAGCAGTTTTTTCCTTTTCATTATGTGACATAATCATTTGTGTACAATAAATCGGGTTAGGTTTCAACCTTTGGATTTTTATTCGCTGGTTTTATTTTTAAAAGTAAACGATCCAGCAATGGAATTTGTTCGATTCGTAATTTTTGTCTCGCGTCTTTATTGTTTAACATGATCGCTTGATCTATCTCAGGAATAGTCCACATCTTCCCACTTCCTCTGGGGTGTTCAATAGTAATTTCATTACACGCAGGTATTCTCCCATTTTCCCAACACCCGGCAAATGCCCATGCATAAACCCGTTTCCCGTTTTTTTGTACGATATTACCCAAGTCAAGATAGGGTCCCTGTGGGACCATGCCTGTCTCTTCCTCAAACTCACGGAGAGCTGCATCGAAAATATCCTCATTTTCTTCAGGTTCACCTTTGGGGATACTCCACCATCCATTATCTCGATCTTTGAAAAAAGGACCGCCAGGGTGGGCAATTAGAAATTTCGGCTCGTTTTCATTTGTGATATTGTAAAGAATTAGTCCGCCACTTGTTTTTGATTTCATGAGAGTTTTGGAACTAGGCTTGAGCGGATAACTTTTCCATCACCACTAAATCCCGCCATTGGTTACTTACCCAACGGTAATTTCTTTTTACTCCGATAATTCGAAAACCCAGGGAAAGATAACATTTACGTGCTGGAAAGTTATTACCCAGTGCATTTAATGTAATTTTATACATTTTCTTTTCGTCAAATACCCATTCCATGACATCTGCAACAAATTTTTTGCCAATCCCTTTTCTTCTTTCTCTTGGATTAACAATAACGCGACATAAAACTGCTTGATTTTTTTTGCTTTGGACAATTTCCCCATAAGCTACAAGACTACTGCTATCACCGAGGAAAGAAAAAGAGTATAAATCATTTCTTTGTAAGTGCCTTAAGAAAATCTCTTCGTTTAATCCGTTTTTAAATGTATTTCCCGACCAAAATTGTAGCTCCTCAGCATTTCTAATCCATGATAGTAAACTGTTGGTACTTTCTTTAGGGAAAGGAATTAGTTTTAATGGGGTCACCTTAGGCTTAGGGGATTCTTAAATCTTTGTTTTTGGCATGAAGCAATTCGGCTGGTCCAGGTCTTAAACGTGAAACAGTGTTCAGGTTTGGGGGATATGTGCCACTTGTTATTGAGAGGATTTTCCGAGCTTCTTTATCGTGCTTATTGGCACTGTCAAAATCTGCTTGGTTTAGGAAAATAATTGCCATAGCAGCATGAGTTGCACCTACATCAGTATGCTCAAGCCCTAATTTTTCAACCCTTGTACTTAGTGCCTTTTTTAAAAGTAAAAGAGCTTCTTCCAATTTCTCCTGACCCACAAGGGAAAGTGCTAGACCCTCTTGGCAATCAGCAAGTTCGGGGTGCTCAGCACCGACGATTGGGAGTTTGCGTTTGAGCAATTCCCTGAAAGATTTTTCTGCAGTTCCGAAATTGTTTTTTGATTCTTCAACAAAAGCGATGTTGGTTTTTACAATTAAGATGTCTGGGTGTTCAGCCCCAACAGCCGGCAAGAGAATTTTGATTGCTTTTTGATAAGCTTCATTGGCTCGTTCATTCTCACCCTGGGAATAAAATGCAACTCCAAGATTATTCCATGCCACTCCAATATCACGGTGGCGGTTTCCCTGAAGAGGCAATCTTCCCTTTATAACTTGATTGTATATTTTAATTGCATCCTCATGTTGGTTTTTCCTACAGAGATTATCTGCTTCCTGTTGGAAGTTTGCCCAGTCGCCAAGAGTTTTAGTTGATGCATTAAGATTTGGACAAAGAAGAATGGTTAGGAGAAGACTTGAGAGATAAATTGATTTCATTTTAGTTATTATTGAATGGGTATATTATTAAGTTAGCAGTTTAATCATTAATTAATCAAATAAATGTTCTGTGATTAACATAAATCACTTTACCATTTAAAGGAGAACCTCTTTCATGTGATAATTGGTTTTAAAATTTAACTCAAAATATTAAATGAATAAAAATAAAAAAGCATTACTGGGAATTATAGTGGTATTATCAGCATCTCTTTTTATGGGAGCCTTGTTGAAGAAATCTGAAGCATCAATGAGCGTAATTAAAGCAGGAGTGGATGAAAATGGCCATCCTTTGTGTGTAAATAAAAGCCAAGTATATCTTTTTAAGAAAGATCAGGCGGAAAATAAGATCATTTTCTATTATCATCATCCCGAAGATTCTAAGGCATCGATTGTAAAATCATTTGGGGATGAAAAGAGTCTCGATACATACTGGGAAGAACTCTTGCGTAAGTGGTAATATTATCTATTCGGTTTATACAAATATTCCTTTCATGGATATATGATAAAGGATTAAAATATACATTTTAATCCTTTTCTAGTTTTTGGCACTGTTTATGCAAAAGGCTTATTAAGGAAAGGGTTTCATGGGCTTAACCATGTAAGGTGCATGTCAGAGGAAGGCATGCACCTTTTTTTTAATATTCCAGTTTACTCATTTTTTCCCAATAATCTTTTATTCGGACACCCCCGTTTAAGTCCATGGGTAGAACCTCGCAGACTTTTGTATGCTTGGGCTCAATTGCAAAACGGATTACTTCACCATCAGTGCTTCTTTTTCTTGGTAATCCATCTCGCCCCTTAATTGCCACACATTCGATTAGGTCTTTTCCATTATATCCATTTTCATTCGAATCTGTATACAGTCCGTCTGGATGAACAAAACTTACTATTCTTCCATACCTTATTCTTCCTTTTCTTCTATGCCTTATGATATCCCCTAACTGAAAAGTTTTTTTTCTGTTGTACTTCCATTCATTCAATTTTTTGCATTGCTCTTCATATAAACGGAATAGTTTAAGCTCCATGTTAGTTTTTCTTAAGGGTGTGAGGTCATGTGGATTTAATTGCATCATTTCAAGCCTTCTTCTGTTTTGATCTTGAATGAATACAATTTCTCCAATTCTTTTTTTTCTGATTCTGGCTATTTTTTCAACAACTCGGTCGCCAACTGAAAATGCTTCTAATATTTTTTTCTTCATCTAAGGGTTTTAATTAATGTAAGTACATATATATACTAACATTTACTTTTGGCTCTGTAAAATAAAAGTTTAAAAACCTTATCGATATTAGCCTTAGATCGATGGTGTTGCCTAGAAAAATTAATCTAAAACGATATTTAGAGAAAACTTCTGCATAGAGTGAAATGAGAAGTTTTTTATTTTCTCAAACAATAAGTTTACGATCGTTTGAGTTGATTCGAATTATAATCAAAAAATAAGCTTAAAAGAATTTGTAATGATTGACAACATAGTCGGATACTTTCTCATTATAAAAATGATCTGGTTAAGGTATCCTTTTGCTTCCATTCTACTTTCATTTTGGATTTATGGAGCTAATTTGTTGGCAATTGATTTCAATAATACACAAGCAACCCCCAAAGATATTGAGCAATCTCTTGGTTGGGATTACGCACAAATACGAAACGGCTTTTTATTTGCCCCGAATGCAGAGGTTCCATTGTCAGGGTTCATTAAGAAAGTTTATTCTAATGCGCAGCTTGAAGTTTTTGTTCGTGTTTCGGATGGTAAGATTGATCGGATTCAAAGATGGAAAGAAAACGGTATTCCGTTGTTCTTTGCGGACCTTATACCAGGTGGGCTTGAAATTTCTGGCATTCCGGAAAGTGCTGATAAATTAGACGAAAAATTATTTAATGGTCTAACACGGTTTTGGTTTCCCACTGGTCAAATTATGTTAGAAGCTAGATATAAAATTGGAAAGCGGGATGGATTAACCCGTACTTGGTATGAAAATGGATACCCAAAAGTTGAGGAAACATATCGCGATGGTTTGAAAGACGGAAATGCAAAATCATGGTTTGAAAATGGTCAAAAATGGATGGATTATACTCATTGGAATGACAAGAGAGATGGACCTTTGGTTTGGTGGTATGAAAACGGTCAAAAGCGACAGGAGGGTAATTATAAAGGAGGCATGCGTTTTGGGGAATGGACTTACTATCAGGAGGATGGTAAAATTTTATACAGGAAAACGTTCCGGGACGGACAGGCTATTTCAACAAAGTATGGTGAACCCAGCGAAGATAATTAAGTATTGGCTTATGCCTTTCTGAAACCTCACCAGGGAAGTATATTGAGTCTCAAAAGAGCCCAACCTAGCCAAATTGTGAGAGTCAGATAAGTCGCACTCCAACCTAAAGTAACAGGAAAGATTGTATTTACCCTTGGTAGTTTTACCCGATACCAATTCAAAAATCCCAAAGCGATAAAACACGCGACAATAGAGTCCAAAAAAAGTACATACCATAATATCGCTTCGTAATTCATTTATTTATGTTAGATGAACTATCATTAAAAAACAAATGCCTATAGCTGAAAACACCTATCGCAGTCATGACTACAAATTTCTCATTCAACGATGGCGGAAAATTTGTCAATCATCTGGTCTCCTCATGAACAAAATTTGTGAATTTGATAATTATCCATGCTTTGAAATCTCTTCTCCTGTACTACAAAACCACGGTATAATTTATCTTTCTGCTGGGATTCATGGTGATGAGCCTGCTTCAAGTCAAGGATTGTTGAAATGGGCGGAATCGAATCTGAACCAGCTTAGTTCATTTCCCTTTCTCATCTATCCTTGTTTAAATCCATGGGGATTAGAAAATAATTCGCGTTGGGATGCTAACAGAACCGACTTAAACCGCATTTGGAAAAATCCACAAAATATTTTTATTGCTTACATATTAAGCCGAACCAATAACTTGAAATTCAGATTAGTTCTTAATTTACATGAAGATTTTGATGGTCGAGGCGTTTACCTTTACGAACCAAGGAGGGGAGGTAAACCGAGCGGGATAGCTGCAAGTATTCTACAAGCTAGTTCATCTATAATAGCGTGCGATCCGAGAAAGGTGATTGATGGAAGAAAAGCTAGAAATGGCATCATTCGTCCCCGTCCTACAAATCCACCAAAAGATGGTTTTCCTGAGGCACTTCATTTTTATATAGAGCATAGATGCCTTACTCTTACTCTTGAGACTCCTTCTGAGTTTGATCTTTTACTTCGTATTAATGCTCAATCAGCGATGATCGAAAAAGCAGTATCTATTTTCCTTTGAGGGTAAGCTAACGATCAGTTTCCTATTTTATTGAAAGTGTCTTTAGCCTATAATAGCCGTTTAGGCTGTTTTTGATTTAAAAGGTAGAACAGCTTCTAGCGTAACAATCTATTAAGCGGGAAAAGCTGAGATAATCGTAATAATTAAAAACTATTCCTCTTTGGCATGAGGAGACTTAAATGATACAACCCTTTTATCCTTAAAATTTACATAACCTTCTTCATCGATTCCGTCTGAATTTAAATCACCGACATACATATATACAATTTCAATGGACGGTTTAACTGACGGTCTAATTCTTGTAGGTTTTCCAAGAGTATCCCTGACAGAGAATTCAGACATACGTTTTCGTATGGTTTTCCATCCTTCAGGTTTAGTCCATGGTCCTCTGGATAGATCGATATTACTCTTCAGTTCACGTTGGAAAACTTCCAGGAGTTTCTTTTTACTACTCTCATCTTGGGCGAGGAAAGCGGACAAATCAATAGGTTTTACATTTGTTTGAGCTTTCTCTAGTTCGAGTACCCGTTCCGTAAGCTTTCTATTTTCTCTTTCCAATGCTGAAAGCCTTTTTTCTAGTTTTCCGATCTGAAGTGCGGTATCGATACTCGCAAATAGACCGCTGTAACAAAATAGCATTAATGTGAAAGCAATTAATAATTTTATTAAGTTTGAATTCATATTGGAATAATTGATATTTGATATCGAAAGAAATAAAGACGGTTGGGTCAAAAGAATAAGAATATGTTTCGTCAAGTCATCGACTTTAGAAAAAAGATAAACCTTACTATCAAAAAGGATGGTGCGGGCACTCGGGATCGAACCGAGGACACCAGCTTGGAAGGCTGGGGTTTTACCACTAAACTATGCCCGCATTTAGATTGATATATAAAACCTTTTGCGTGCCTGTGGTCAAGGCACAATTCCCGAGTTAGACATCGATATTCAGGGCCTTGACTACTTCGCGATGAAAGAGATTAGAACCCACACGAAATGGGCAGGAAGCCATGGACGGAGAGAAATTCTGCAGAGGAAAAATCGGTTTGTTTAAAAAATAAAAGGTTGCACCAGCTCCTTCGCAAATGGGGAAACCAGCCGCACAGTCCCAAGGCTTTGCCCGATATTCCAGGCACCCATCAAGCCGTCCGGTGGCCACATTGGCTAGACCGACCGCAGCCGAACCAGGACAGCGAATACGCCAGATACCAAGTGCGGGTGAGAGTGCTTCAAGTTCTTGTGGGGGAATGGGAAAGTGCATGCAAAAAGTGAGTTTTTCATTCACTAGTTCAGTGGCCGCCAAGACAGAATCGGTGCCTTCTATAGCTCCAAATTCTTTTCCACCTTGGAGTAGGTTGTCTCTTCCATAATCATAAATGAAGCCATAGACTGGAATACCGTGACGGAGAAGTCCAAGCGATATACAGCATTCTGGAACCCCAACGGCATAATTGTTTGTTCCATCCACAGGATCAAGAATCCAGCAAAATTCAGCATTAGTTGCTACAGGGATAGCAGTCTCTGCTCCTTCTTCAGAACAGTAGTCATCCTCGGGGAATTCTTTATGGAGTAGACTGAAAAGTTCACGAGATATGGTTTCGTCGACAATCGTTACACGGGTACCATCTTTTTTCCAGCGGCTTTCGGCACTTCCAAAGTGAGCACGGAAATATTCAACTTGGTCAAGGATGGCGTTGTGCCCGGCAATTATTCGATCCTGAAGGGATGAGTCCGCGTGGGAGAGGTCGGGTGTTTGGTTTGTTAGGGAGCGATCCATTTACCTTCTTCTTTAATGAGTTGAACAAGTTGGTCAACCGCATCCTTCTCGGGAATAGCTGATTTGATACGATTTTTACTTACATATAAATCAATCTTACCTGGACCTGAACCAACATATCCAAAATCAGCATCTGCCATTTCACCTGGTCCGTTAACGATGCATCCCATGACCGCAATGGTTACACCTTTTAAATGATCGGTAGCTTTTTTCACCCTTTGGGTGGTACTTTGTAAATCAAAAAGGGTACGTCCACAGCTTGGGCAGGCAACAAATTCAGTTTTTGAAAGCCTGGCCCGGGCTCCTTGCAGGAGGTTGTAGGCCAGCCCACGGTTTCGGTTCAGTTCACCAGTGTGTTCGACTGAGATAATATCACCAATGCCATCGCAAAGCAGTGATCCAGAAAGCACAGATGCATCAAGGATAAGGGCAGAGTGAAGGTCATCCTCCGGGAAAACGCGAGATCCTTCGTAGTTTCGTATCCAGATTGGAGAGTGCAGTCCAAGGTTTGAAACATAAACCGCAAGCTCACGGTACCCGGAAATAAGGTTTGTTTCGATTTCAGTACAAAGAGTTAGAATGAGAGGACTTGGTGCATTGGCCAGGATAGCTGATACACCTTCATCCAATCCTTTGGGGTCAATAGACAGTACCGGTTGATTTCCGGATTCTTCGCAGAGGGTCAGAAACCTGGCGAGCGAGGCACTATCTGACTTTGCTTTGTGAGCATGCCAAAGTAATGGAACAAGATTGGGACGATTTGGTGGTATGGAGTCGTCATCGGATTCATCCCTATGGTCATCGATCATAAAGCAGGGAACTGCACCGAGCAGTGCAGTTCGAAGCATGGCAAGATGAGTTAATTCATCTGATTTATTTAGCCTAAGGATTAATCCTTCTACAGGTGCGTCTTTGGAACTGACCTGAACATTTGCCAATTCCTTGACAATTTCTGCTGTTTTAGAAAGGGCGTGTGTAGAATGAGCAAGAACCACCGGTGGGTGTTTTTCTCCAATAGATGGTCCTTTATTTGAAAGAGAAATTTCAGAACAATCACGCCTTTGGAATGAAAACGGGTCTATTTCCTCGAATTGCTCGGCACAATGTTCTGATTTTGTGCCCCACCAATATTCGGCTCGGCGAGCTAAGTCGCGAGCTACCGGAATTTCTGCGATCGGGTCTTCGGTTAGGGACACCCGAATCGTATCACCTAATCCATCAAGGAGAAGAGAACCAATACCAATCGCACTTTTTATTCGGGCATCCTCTCCGTCGCCGGCTTCGGTTACACCTAAGTGAAGGGGATAATCCATATCCTCTTGATTCATAAGCGAGACTACGAGACGATATGCCTCGATCATAACTTTTGGGTTACTTGCTTTCATGGAAAGCACTAGTTCATGATAGTTATGTGATTGAGCGATTCGTATAAATTCAAGAGCGGACTCTGCCATTCCTCGGGGGGTGTCTCCAAATCGATTCATAATCCTGTCTGACAGCGATCCGTGGTTTGTTCCAATCCTCATAGATCGGCCGAGTTCCTTGCATCTTAGGACCAGCGGCGAGAAAGATTCATGTAGTCGTTTGAGCTCTTCCTCATATTGAGAATCACTGTATTCCCGAATTTGAAATTTTTTACGGTCGGCATAATTACCAGGATTAATCCTTACTTTCTCCACATGTTTAGCAGCTTCCATGGCTGCATCTGGGAGAAAGTGTATATCAGCGACAAGTGGCACTTCAATGCCGGCAGTGCGGACATTTTTACTAATTGTGCGGAGTGCTTCTGCTGCTCTAACATTTGGAGCGGTAATACGGACAATATCGCATCCTGCTTCAGCTAATTCGATAGTCTGTCGCACCGTTCCATCTATATCCATGGTGTCAGTAGTGGTCATCGATTGGATACGAACGGGGTGGTCACCACCGGTTGGAGTATTTCCTATTGTCACGACCCGTGATTTCCTGCGGATCGATTGAAAACGCGAGGCGCAGTAAGTAGACGCCATAATATGAAGTTACCTTTTAGAAAAGCCGTTGAAAGTCAAAGAAAGTGACATACAGCATGAATGAAAAAAGAAGGACGATGAAGAGCATTTGTGAACGCTCAAGAAAAGGGAGAGGGAGGGGCTTTCCGCGAAGTTTCTCGATCGTGGCAAAAACCATGTGTCCACCATCAAGCACAGGAATTGGCAAAAGGTTCAGAATGGCAAGGTTGACATTTATAAAAACAACAAACCAAAGAAGCTTCTTAAACCCGATACTCGCAAAAATACTCAGATTATTTACGATTCCAACCGGACCACTCATGTTTCGTAGTTTTACATCAGATTGAGTACTTACTAATCCGGTAAGTGTATGATACATGTCCTTGACCCTGCTGATAATCAATACAAGTGGATTCGGATAAGTCGTGATTGATTTGAATTCTGGACTAAAGCCGATTAATTTCCTTTTACTAACGGAATCTCCAATATTCATTTCTTTGACAATAGGAAGCAGATTATAAGTTTGTTCAATTCCACTTTCCCCGCCTTTTCGAACAGTCAGGGCAATTTCTTGTTCGTCTTTTACCTTCATTAGATAATCAACAAGATGGGCAAAAGAAAATATTTTATTTCCGTCCACAGATAATATTTGATCTCCAGGCTCAAGCCCTGCTTTTATTGCAGGCATGTCGGGTTGTAGTTCTTTAATGAAAAAAGTTTCCTTGGGTCCAATACCGATGATTCGGATTTCCTCGTTTCCAAACACTTCAGGAAATACATCAATTTCCTTTTCTTCGCCATTTCTCAAAACTGTTAATTGTGATAGCCTACGAGGTCGTTGTTCGGTGGTTACTAATTTGCCGGTGACTATTCTACTTTGGACATCCATGAAGTCCTCAACAGGGTTTCCATCCACAGCAACCACTTCATCGCCTTGAATAAGTCCGGCTTTCTTGGCAGGACTGGTAACGGTTTCACTGTCTTCGATTATCGGATTCCACCTTTCTACAGTGTCTGCGATATACCCAATTTTAGTGGTTAGTTCTCCATCTCTTCTCTCGTAACCGAAAAACCAAAGTACGCTGGAAAGAGCAAATGCGAGCAGAATATTAAAAACTGCACCCATGACAGAAACAATCATCTTGTCTGCATACGAAATTTTCTTGAGCGGTTCTTGCTTTTTTTCCTTTGCATCGTCCGTACCCTCCTCCTCAAAATCGTCCCAGGCAGATAATTTATTTTCTTCAGTCTGTTCATTTTCACCTTCCAATCGACCCATATCGGCAAGTTGGGGTAGGGCAACATATCCTCCAAATGGAAATATAGAAATTCTGT
>Ga0209335_10005153_pt1 | contig 12107 bp, 14 predicted proteins | sample COG_09_FD_184753 | JGI IMG/M metagenome (GOLD analysis project Ga0209335, IMG submission 184753) | Pelagic Microbial community sample from North Sea - COGITO 998_met_09 (SPAdes) (version 2) | ecosystem: Environmental > Aquatic > Marine > Neritic zone/Coastal water | place: Helgoland, sampling...
AATTCCAAATTTTATTTTTAAATCTCAAAATCACAATTCTTATAAAACTTTAATTACTCAAGAACTTTTAAAAAAAAATTTATTAGCAACAAATAAAATTTTTATATCAGTTTTACATAATAAAAAAAATTTACAAAATTATCTGAATGAAATGGATAAAGTTTTTTCATTAATAAGTAGAATAGAAAATGGTGATAAAATTGAAAATTATTTAAAATATCCAGAATCTTTTAACCCCTATATATGAAAAAAGTTTTAATAGTTGTTGCACACCCAGATGATGAAGTTTTAGGTTGTGGGGGTACTATAGCAAAGCTTGTAGATGAAAAAAATAAAGTTAAAGTAATTTTTCTTTCAGACGGGGAAAGCTCTAGACTTAAAAAAGTAAATAATAAAAAGAATCTTTTTAGAAGGGCCTGTGCAGTAAAAGCAATGAAAGTTTTGGGGGTAAAGAATTTTAGCTTTAATAGATTTCCAGACAATGAATTTGACAAGGTGAGCTTATTGACAATAACAAAAAAAATTGAGGATGAAATAAAAAAATTTAATCCAGATACAATTTTAACTCATCATAATAGTGATTTAAATATTGATCACCAAATTACATCCAGGGCCGTATTAACAGCATGTAGACCAAATATAAAAAATAAGGTTAAATTAATATTATTTTTTGAAATTTTGTCATCAACAGAATGGAATGTTGTATCAAAGAAAACTTTTTTTATTCCAAATTGGTATGAGGATATTACTAAATATTTAAATATTAAAATTAAAGCAATTAAATGTTACAAAAAAGAATTGAGAAAATCTCCTCATCCTAGATCACTTGAAACTATAAAAGCTTTATCAATATTCAGAGGAAGTTCCTCTGGGGTAAAAAACGCAGAAGCTTTCCAACTAGGCAGAAAAATCTGAACATACTTTTTATAACCAACTACTCCAAAAAATATGGTGGTGGACATTTGAGTCGTTGCAATAAATTAGCAAAAAAACTAGGAAAAAAAAATAATATATTCTTTTTGGTTGATAAAAAGGATGACAGCTTATCAAAATTAATTATTAACAATTCAACTATACTTTTGAAAAAAGATATTTTTAATAATAGTGATAAAATAATAAAAATCCTAAAAATTCTAAAAAATCCAATTGTAATTATTGACAGTTATCTTTCTAATTTAAACTTTGAAAAAAAGATTATTTCACACAGTAAAAAGCTAATTGTAATTGATGATTTAAAAAAGAACCATTTTTGCAATATCTATATAAATCCAAATTTTTTAAATTTTAATTTCGCTTCAAAAATTAATGCAGATATAAAATTATTAGGTCCAAAGTATTCCTTTGTAGATTTATCAAAAAAAAAAAAGCAAATAAAAAAAAATAAAGTTAATACTATAAAAAATGTATTAGTATTTATGGGTGCCACGGACTCAAAAAATTTGTCGATTAAAATTTATAACGCCATTAAAGAAAAAAATATAACTCATTTAAATTTTAAATTTATTATAGGATATAATAATAGTACTCTTGAAAGTATAATAAAAAGAAATAAATTAAAAAATATTAAATTTATAAATTTTTCAAACAAATTTTTAAATTATTTAAATAAAACAGATATATTTATCTCATCTGGTGGATCCTCCGTATGGGATTCAGTCTTTTTACAAAAAAAAACTTTAATATTTAATCATTCATCTAAACAATTTGAAAATTCTTTTAATCTTGAAAGAAAGGGTTTAATTAAAGTTTTCAAAAGAGGTCTTACAAGTAAAAATATTAATAATTTTTTAATATTAGAAACTAAATTAAACAATAAAAATAATTTTGAATCTAAAAATTTTTTTAATGCAATAGGAGTTAGTGAAATAGTTAAATTTTTTTTTTAGAGTAAGTGATAATAGATCGATAAAAATTTTTTATTTAATAAGATTAATATAAAAACTATTCAGAATTTACTTTTATAATAGCTTCTCCAAATATTAATATCTTTTTATATCTATAGATATTAATGTCTAATATTACTGTTTTACTAAAGTCTGATTTATTTGTTACTGAAGTTACTACTTTTATTTTGTTACCTGGTAGTATAGGAGACTTAAAATTTAAATTAATTGAGAGCAATATATTGTTTTTAATTGGAAAAAAAGATCCAAGAAGTGTTGAAACAAAAGATCCACCCAGCATTCCATGAGCTATGATTTTTGAATTATTTTTTTTTGATTTAAAATGTTGAGGATTTTTATCACCAATTAGGGACGCATATTTTTGAATAATAGATTTAGTGATTACTTTTGTAAAATTAAACTCTTCACCTATTTTTATATCTTTAAATCTTTTATCATTTTTAAAAAATTTATCTTTTACTAGCTTCATGTTAATTAATAAACTTAATATTTTCTGATGAATTTGACCTTCCAACTAATGTTTTGTTAGCCTTAATCTTTTTGTCAAAATATCCAAAAGAAATTCCTAGTAATATATTAATATTTTTTGATATCCCAAGCTCTTTTCTAATTATATCTGGGTAGTCTCTTAATGTAGCTTGTGCACAGCTTGAAATACCATAAGTTTTCATGGCCAACATTAAAGTCTGAATGTAAATACCTACATCTATAGCAATAGATGAATCAAAGTTTTTATTCATCCCAACAAAACAAACATGAGGCGCATTATAAAATTTATAGTTCATTAAAAAAGCTTTCTCTCTTTTCTTTTTATCATTTCTATTTATTCCCATACTATCATACAAAGTTTTAGCAGAATTAACTTGCCTACTTAAATAAACTATATCAAATTTAAAATTTGCTGGGTATTTATAGTCTGGATTTGGTTTGATTTTTTTATTGTGCGCACTTAGAAATTTCTTGCGGAGGTTTTTTATAGATTTACCAGAACTAATAAATGAAAACCAAGGTTGAATATTGCAATTAGAAGGTGCATGCTGAGCAAGTTCAAAAATTTTTTTAATTTTGTTTAGAGGTACTTTTTTATTCAAGAATCCTCTAACAGATTTTCGATCTTTAATTATTGAAGATATTGTTAATTTACTTTTTTTGGGCATAATTATTTGTTAATTACATATTGTTAATTTATAAAGACTATTAAGTTTTAAGTTAAATTAAAAAATGAATTTATATAACATTATCGATATCTATAAAGCTCTAAAAAAAATTGGTATATCTAAAAATGATACAGTTTATATTTGTCCAGAAATCTATAAATTAGGCAAATTAAATGATGCAAAAGACACAACAGAATACACAGCTAAATTCTTTAAGGTAATTTATGATATTATTGGACCTGGTGGAACCATTGCGATAAACACTTATACATTCCAAGTACTGAAAGAAAAAAAAATTTTTAATTATGAAAAAACAGTATCTAGTAGTGGTATTTTTTCAGAACACATAAGAAAAAAAAAGGGTTCACTTAGGAGTGTTCACCCAGTGTTTTCAGTAAGTGCAATAGGCAAGAACAAAAAAAATATATGTTCAAATAACTCGCTAAGTAATTATGGTGAAGGTTCTCCTTACCAAAAATTTTTAGATTTAAATGGAAAGGTATTGAATTTAGGAATGGATCCTTGGTTAAATCCTTTTTTACATGTTGCAGAAATGAAGGCTGGTATCTCTACTAAGTTTAGTAAACTTAGTGAATTAACTTATATCCATAACAAAAAAAGAAAAAAAAAAATATTTTCAAATTATGTAAGGTATTTAAGCTTAACTACTGATTTTGATTACTCTAATTTTGCTAAAGAATTAAAGAAAAAAAAACTGATAAAATCAGCAAAACTTGGTGATGGAAAAGTTCATTCAGTTAATGCATCTAAATATGTTTCATTGTTAACTAGCTTATTGAGCAATAATCAATTTTATTTAATAAAAAAAGCTCCCAATCTTAAAAAATTAAAAAAAATACAAAAAGATATTTGAATATATTTAAAATTTAATGTCGAATTAATTTTAGAAAATAAATTTTACAATTTAATTATTTATATAAAATAATCACTTTTTGGGAGTATCTTTTCTTTTATCGCTTTTTTACTTTTCATCATATCTATGATTTGTTCTAATTCTTGATTTGTTTCATGTCTGATACAGTGTAAATTGTTGCAAGCTATACTAGGATCTAAATTTTTCATTACTTTTTTTCTTTTTTCCCCATTCCACATTTCATCAAGAGTTTCAAATCTTAAATCACCAATTTTTTTAGTGTGTTCACCTCTGAAATAAGGACACACATAGCAACCAGATGGAGTTACTAGTGTTCTAAGTTCTGCACTTCTACATTTGTGATATGATTTTTTTTGATTTCCAATTTTTTCTCTTTTTAAAGATGAGTTAAGCATCACAGATTCTAAAATTCTAAAATTTTGATCTTCAATTTTTTTTGACATCTCTATTTGATCTATTGCGATTTTCATATGCTTTTCACTATGCATTACAATTTGATGAAAATCATCATAGCTTGGCTTAACCTCAAAATAGTCACATCCTATCTCTTTAGATAGTTTTGCAGCTTCGAATATTTCATATACATTCGTATGCTCAATAAGCCCAATATTAGAACCTGCTGGATTTTCAATTAATCCATCAGCTTTTGTTCTAATCAAAAATGAATAACCCAGAATACCCTTCTTTTTTTTTGCAAGGTTTTTCATATTTTCAATAACAATATTAAATTTAGATTTTCCCAATTTTGTAGGTCTTAAATTTTTAAACATTTCGTCTGTACCAGCATCCATTGAAACACGTGTCCAAGAAACATATTCTGCAATAGTATCAATATGTCTGCCCATTAGAGTACCGTTAGTTGTCAAACCTATTTGAACACCATTTTGCCCAAGTTTTTTTATTAGCTCTATTGTTGTAGGATGACCTAAAGGTTCTCCACCACCAATTAAAATAACAGCTGTTACACCAGATTTTACTATGTCATTAGCAATCTCATTTAATTTTTCTTTGGAAAAACCTCTATCTAATGGATTTTTTTGATTTAATAAATCTCCACTTATACATCCTGGGCAAGCAAGATCACAAACAGTAGTAGGATCTAATTCGATTACAAAAGGTGCCTTGTTGTCACCTTCTATTAAACTTTTTTTTACTTTATTCAAAACTTTTGTTTGATAAAGCTTTGGAAGTAATTGCATTCTAGCCATAAAACATAGATATCACTACAGATGATATTGTAAAGATTTTATTCTTCTATATTGATAGTATTTATTCATAAAATACCAATGAATTTAAAAAATATCTCAAACTTAAAAAAACAGTTTCTTGAAATTATTTCAAAAGACCTAAACAGAGATTTTTTAATACATGGAAAAAAGAAATTCAAAAGTAGAAAATTACTATCTTATATATCGCAAATTAATAGATTTTTAAAAAAAAAGGGCTTGGAAAATAAAATTATTATTATTCAAATTGAAAACCGGCTTCATACATTAATATTTTGTTTAGCAGCAATTTTTTCAAATACCACAATTTGTCCACTCGATCCAAAACTTCCAACAAGTCGTGTTAATAAAATAAAAAAATCAATAAATGCGACAAAAGTCATTAAAAGAATTGATTTAATAGAAAATAGTTTAATTAATTATGATTTATTTAATTTAAATAATCATAATTTTTTAATTTCTTTTTCATCAGGCACATCAGGAAGCCCCAAGGGAGTCATGCATGATTCAAATAATGTTCTTGGTATATCATTCTCGTATTCAAGGTTGGTAAATTTTAATAAACAAACAAGAATTTTACACTGCCTCCCAGTCTATTTTGCGGCAGGGATAATCAACACATTTTTCTCCTCATTGTGTGGATCAAGTACAATAATTATAGCTAAGAGTTTTAATAAAAGAAATATTTTTAATATTTGGGAAAGTATTTCAAAATATAAAGTAAATTTAGTTTATTTAGTACCATCTATTTATTCTATGATTACAAATTTTAGCCCATCAAAAGCAGTCAATATTATAAAAAAAAATAAAATAGAGTTTTATTCAACTTCAAATAATCTTTATCCAAATATTAGAAAAACTTTTTTTAAAAAATTTAAAAAAAAAATTAAATCTTGCTATGGTATTACAGAAATGGGAGGACCATTAACTAATGAAATTAAGTCAAGTTTGGAAAAAGATTCTGTAGGAAAATTAATACATGGCTGTAAGATTAAGATTAAAAAAATTAATGGTAAAAAAAATTTATTTTTTAAAAGTATCTATAAGTGTAGATTGTTAATAATAGATAATAAAGTCAAAAATATTAAAACAGATAAACTGGGTTATTATAATTCTCAAGATATTGGTTATATAGAAAATAAAAATATTGTCATAACAGGAAGAGAAAAAGATATTCTAAAAAAAAGAGGTGAATTTATTCATCTAAGGGACATAGAAAATGTAATAATTAAATGTGAATTTGTCGCAGAAGTTGCAGCTGTTAGTCTTGAAGACGAATTGTCTGATGAAAAACTTCATGTCTATTTATGCATGAAAAGAAAAAAAATTTTAAATGAAAACATTGAATACTTATTAACAACTATTGAAAAGAACCTATTTAAGACAGAAAAACCAGATAAAATTATTTTTATACGAAAAATGCCAAAGACTTCCTCAGGGAAAATTATTAAGCACAATTTATTATCAACATTAAATGAAAATAAGATTAAAGAAATAATATTATAAAAAAACAAATTTTAATATTTGATTAAAAAAAATCCCACTAGTCTTTTAGAGATTTATTTTAAATATATACTTTTCTATTATAAATACTTTTGCTAGTTATATAGTTTTCAAATCCTTTTTGACCCATATCTCTATCCTGTCCAGATAAATTAAACCCCCCAACTGGTAAAGATGGGTTCCAGACCAAGGATGAATTATGCCATATTCTTCCTGAATTTAATTCATTAGATATGATCTTAAATTCATGTTTATCTTCAGTAAAAATATAAGCTGCCAGACCATATTTTGATTGATTGTTGATCTTGATTGCATCATCTAATTTATCAAATGTTTCAACAGTTATAATTGGAAAAAAAAACTCTTTATTAGTAAAATACTTATCATTGTTATTTGGTTTTAAAAATATGGGTGTATATTTTTCAGAACCTAAATTGAATTTTTTAAAAATTTTATTTTTATAGTTTTTATTTATAAATTTTATTAGGTCTAGTACCTTTTTTCTTTGTTGTACATTCGCTGGTTTTTGTATAAAAAATTTTTTCTTTTTATGAATTTTTTCAATTTCATATAGTAATAGTTTTAAAAAATTTTTAACAATATTTTTGTTTAAAACTAGTCGAGAAATTCCCACACAAGCTTGACCTCCATTTTCAAAAATGCCCTTGATAATTTCGTCTACAGATAGTTTTAAATTCGCTTTTTTTGTAACAATTGCAGCATTTTTTCCACCTAGTTCTAAATAAGTTTTCTTTAAAGTTGAAGAGGTTTGCATCACTATTTTTCTACCTGTTTCTGTTGACCCAATAAAGCTTATTGCAGAAATATTTTCGTCAGAACATAAAGTTATACCTGTTTTGTAATTTGTATTTCTTAATACATGCAATGTATTGGTAAGATATCTTTTTTTATTAAATATTTTAAATAAAATATTTTTAAAATTCTTGGAGTATTCACTTTGTTTAATTATAGCTGTAGACCCTGTAGCTAAGCAAAAAGGAAGTCTTTCCGAAAGAGTAAGAAAAGGATAGTTCCAAGGGGTAATAAAAGCAACTAAACCAATAGGCTTGTAAGTAATTTCTCCTTTATCAGTTTTATTAAATTTTATTTTCTTATTTTTTGGAATTGAGTTCATGTTTTTAATAACATAATTCCAAATATCCAAGCTTCCTTTAAACTCGTTTTCAGCATCCTTTTTTGATTTACCAACATCTTTTATAATACTCTCAATTATAGCCTTTTTATTTTTATTAAAAATATTTCTTATTAAGATTAATTTTCTTCTATTTTTGACAACATCAATTTTATTAAATTTTGAAGAAAGGTTTAATTTCTTTGTAATTTTTGATAAATCATATTTTTTCATAAATTTTAAAATACTTGTCTATAATTTTTTCCAATAGAAGTTTTTGAAATGTGTTTTACGATAGAAATATTTTTAGGCATCTCAATTTTTGATAGTTTTATAGATAAATACCTTAAAAATTGATTTAGTAAAATTTTATTATAATTAGGATTTTTTTTAGTCCCTGATTTTTTTTGGTACTTAAATATAATATCTAGTTCAACCTCTTCACCCCAAAATTCAGATTTAACTCCTTTGGCCAAAACATCCTTAATATTTTTAAATCCAAGTGATATATTTTCTATTTTTAATAGTGAAATTTGTTCACCACCTTTTTTAATAATCTCTTTATTTCTTCCTGTTATATAATACTTTGAGTTTTTTCTTTTTTCTCCTAGGTCACCACTGTTAAAATATTTTTTACTAAATCTTTTTAGCTTACCCTCATTATCTAGATACCCTTCAAAAAAATACTTACTTTTAATCATTATTTCATTTTTTTTTGATAATTTTATAGAAACACCTTTTGATAATTTGCCAATTAAATCACCTTCGTTTTTATCTGCTAAGGAAATCGAGGCCCCAGCCTCTGTAACTCCATAGCAATTATTTAAGAAAACTCCAAAAATATTTTCAAAATTTTTATAAACATTGTCATACAAGTAAGAGCCAGTAGAAAATATTGTTGTATTAATTTTCTTACTTTTTGGCAATTTGTTATAACTAGAATAGTTTATTATAGCTTGGGCCATAGTTGGGCTAAGATAAGATTTAGTAATTCTATTTTTTAAAAGTAGTTTCCAATATTTTAAATAAGTTTCTACACCTATTTCATTTGTAAAATAAATAGTAGACCCTGAAACTATTGGGCATACAAACATATTAAAAAATCCTGCCATATAATAATGAGGCCAATTATGTAACACTATATCTTTTTTTGAATAACTTGAAAGTTTAGAAAATTCGATTGCACTTGAGAATAGTTTTGATATTTTGTGTTGTATTCCTTTTGGCTTACCTGTTGTGCCTGAAGTAAAAAAAATCATTCTTGAAAAATTTTCATTATTAAAATCCTTAGTCAAAGATAATTTTTTTTCTAAAAAAGGAATTTTATTTATTTCTATTAATGGCTTATATCTTTTTTTGATATAGTTAATTTCTAAAAGTTTTAATTTATTTGAAATTGGTATAATAATTGCACCTAATTTAATAAGTGCCACAACTACAACAAAGTAATTAATGCCTCTATCCATATTTAGTAAAACTCTTTTATTTTTTAAAGACCCATTTTTTAAAAAGAGGCTTGAGGCTAATCTTAACGATTTATTATAGAATTTTTGATAGCTAATTCTTTCTTTTTTTGAGTTAATAAAAAGAGGTTTATCTTTTTTTTTAAAGTAATCAGAAAAATAATGCATAAAGCATGGGATACTGTTTTTATCTTTTTTTGTTTATACAAGATATAATAAACTCTTTAATCTCTCTTCCAAATAGACTAAATGCAACAAAACCTGTATCAATTATCTCAAAATATGGGTTAATCAATTTTTCAAATTCTTTGATATTTTTTAAACAAACAGTATCAAATGTTTGATTATAAGCTTTATTTAAAAGTATATTTTTTTTTATCATCTTCTACCCTTCAGAAAATTCTGATTTTTGATCATTTATATCAATTATTATTTTACCATTTGAAATTTTACTTAAATATTTTCTAAAATTTTTTGGATATGTGGGAGAATCTATTAATAATATATTTTTTTTCATAAAAGTATCTGTCTTTTATTTTATTAGAGGTAAGATAGATTTAAAATTTTTAAATGTATTTCTTCCTACTTTGTTTGGGTTAATTTTTTTTTTATTAATTTTTTCTATTTCCAAGATTATTTGTATTATATCGAAAGAGTCTAGATCTCCATTATTCACAAAACTAGCACTGCTAGAGTTATTAATATTTATATTCGGTTTAACTTTTTTTAATATTTTTTTGAGCAAATTTTCTTTTTCTTTATTTGTCATGACATGAATTAATACTTACTAATAAAAAATACAAGAAAATTTTTAGTAATGGTATCAAAAATATAATTTTTTAATTTTGATTATTTTAGGTATCTAAAAATGTAGTCATAATTGCTATACACGCTAATGTGACTATAACGGTTCAAATTATTGATTTCAAACTTCGCATAAAACTTTGTGTAGTTATTTTATTGTTATTTTGATTGGATTAATTATTAAGAAAAGTCAACTAAGCAATGCTTAACATTACCAGCATAATTGTGAATAAAGGGAGGTCTTAGAGAATAATTTTTTTGATGCCAAGGACAATCCTCCCAAAAAATTTTTGATGCATTTGCCCATGGGTATTTTTCAAAATACAGCTCCTCTCCACCAGATAGTTTTTTATATTCTCTATTACAGCAATATAGTTTTGAATTGTTATTTTTTATTATTTCAAAATAATTATCAACCTCGTTTATTGTCATTTCTTGAAAGGATGCAATATTAATAAATAAATCAATTTTTTTATCTAATAATTTATTTTTAAAATTTGACGGTACTAAAGATAATATTTTATCACTTTCAATAAAATTTAAATCATCTATTAGTTCAACTGAGTTTTTTAAATTTGTATGAGTTTTTTGTAGAATAAAATAGTCATTGATTAGAATTTCAGACAGATTAACAGAGTAAATTTTAGATAAAGGAAAAGTTAGATGAGCTCCCAAGACAGCGCTTAACTTACCATCTCCAATTATACAGATTTTTCTTGGGTTTAAGTAATTTTTAATTTTTTCAAAAGTAAAAATATGTCTAATTGTGTCTGAATCAATAAATCTATCAATCTTATCATATATTGATTTATACTTACTATATGTCTCAGTTTTAAAAATTTGATTTCCGTTTATAATTCTTATTAGCAAGCTGTGAGCTATATTTTTTAATGATTTTTTTGTATAATTTCCTGCAAATCCAAGAAACTCACTTTCGTTTAAAAAATCTAAATCTTCTTTGAGATATTCTTCCCAATAAGAAGATTTATTTTTATTTGTTTCTTTAATATTGTTTATTAGTTTTTTTATTATTAAATCTTCCATTATATGGATATAGCAGCCATGAAGTAAAAACACAAAATTAGAGATAAAAAAAATATAAAGCTGAAACTTTAATTTACACAACTTATGTATAATTATAAAATACTTTATATTTAGCAAAAATAACAAATTATATGAGGGGCGTTCTGTTTCTCGTCTCAAGTAGTATAATTAGCAGATTTACTCACTAATTGAAATTTTTTCGTTGTATTGAATAATTTGTTTTGTTTAGAAACTAGCGATACTAGAATCTTTAACGTTCATATTTGGTTTAACTTTTTTTGAGCAAATTTTTTTTCTTTATTTGTCATGACATAAATTAATACTTACTACTAAAAATTCAAGAAATAAATAAGATTTAGTTGACTGATTGGAATTAGAACACTAACATGTTCAATAATTGAACATACTCAATATGAAAAATTTTGAAGAAAAAACTGATAATTTTAATGTGCTAAGAAAGCTAGAAAAAAAGCCCAGTATTACTCAAAGGGAATTATCTAATAAACTTGGCATTAGCCTTGGTAAAATTAATTATTGTCTTAAAGAACTTAAAGATAAGGGTCTAATAAAAATTTCAAACTTTCAAAAAAATAAAAATAAAATTAATTATGTATATTTACTTACACCCAAGGGGATATCAGCAAAAACAAGATTAACTGTTAATTTTATGAAAATTAAACTTAGAGAATATGAAGATCTAAAAAAGGATATTGAGTAATTTATTATGTTTAACAATCAAACAATATTTATATCAGGAGGAACAGGCTCATTTGGAAATCATTTTATTAAAAAATTGATTAAAAATTATAAGCCTAAAAAAATTATAATTTATTCTAGAGACGAATATAAACAATTTTTGATGCAAGAACAGTTTCCTGCCAGTAAATATCCTTTCTTTAGATTTTTTTTAGGTGATGTAAGAGATTTAGAAAGATTAAAGATGGCAATGAATGGTGTGGATTATGTCGTGCATGCAGCG
>Ga0209335_10005160_pt1 | contig 12101 bp, 12 predicted proteins | sample COG_09_FD_184753 | JGI IMG/M metagenome (GOLD analysis project Ga0209335, IMG submission 184753) | Pelagic Microbial community sample from North Sea - COGITO 998_met_09 (SPAdes) (version 2) | ecosystem: Environmental > Aquatic > Marine > Neritic zone/Coastal water | place: Helgoland, sampling...
ATAACTCACCAACAGATACTTCAACTAAAATTTTATTCATAATATTTAATACTATGTTAAGTTATATTCTTAATGTCTAATATTTTAATTATCAAACATGGCTCTCTAGGAGATATAGCTCAAGCCAGTGGTGCAATTCAAGATATTTGTGAAAATCATAAAAATGATGATGTGTTTTTATTAACAACAAAGCCATACGTTGATTTATTTAAAAAAAACCCTTTTTTAAAAGATGTAATTTTAGACAAAAGGCTTCCAAGATATAATGTTATTTATTTATATTTTTTAATGCGTGAACTTAAAAAATATAATTTTTCTAAAGTTTATGATCTTCAAAATTCAAGTAGAACATCTTTTTATAAAAGAATATTATTTCCAAAAGCTAACAAAGAAATATGGTCATCTACTGAAACTACGTTACCAGAAGGAACCATAAAAAAAGATTTTGATAATGATTCAGTTTTATCTAGGTTTGATCATCAATTAAAAAGTTCTGGAATTAATACAAATCATACCTTAAAGCCTAATTTTTCTTGGAGCATCTCAGATATAACTCAAATTAAAAATCATTATGAGCTGGATAAATACATTGTACTATTTCCATTTTGTTCTCCTCATTTAACATCAAAAAAATGGCCTTACTATAATGAGTTAATTAATATGATTAATGAAAAATCAAAAAATGAAATAAAAATAGTTATCGCACCAGGTCCAGATGAAATCAAAGAGTCATCAAAAATTAATGCGCTTTGTATTTTAGATAACGGTAAAGCTTTGGATATTTCACAACTATCTGGATTGATTGAAGACAGTTTATTTGTGGTTGCAAATGATACTGGACCAGCACATATTGCAGCTCATTTAGGATCAAAAGGCATTGCTTTATTTGGTTCTCACACAACTCCTTTTAAAGTCAGTATTGAAAGAGAGAATTTTAAGGCAATACAAGCTCCTGAATTATCAAAACTATCAGCAGAAAAAGTTTTTGAGAGAATGTCTGTGATTATTTAAATTTATAATATTAAATAATTTTTTTGTATTCTTCTATGATTTTGTTCCAACTAAATTTAGTTGCAACGTCTTTTGCATTTTTTCCAAACTCAATATATTTTTTATTTTCTATCATTGAATTTAATGAAGAGTAAATTTCATCAAGATTATTTCCATCACAAATTAAACCAGTTTTGTCATGTACTATTGCATCGGAAGCACCACCATCCTTTCCACCAAGTGAAGGAATTCCATATTGTGCAGCTTCAACGTAAGCTATACCGAACCCTTCAACAGAAGTTTTATGTTTTATAGAAGGCATTACAAAAACATTTGATTTTGCGATCAATGCGTTTTTTAAATTATCGGATATATCCTTAAAAAACATTACTTGAGATTCTAAATTAAGCTCTTTAACTAGTTTTTTTATATTTTCTTCTTCATCACCATAACCAATACAAATATAAACAATATCAGGATAGATCTGTTTAAGATTTCTAAGAGCCATAATGACTTTTTCATGATTTTTTCTTTTATCAAATCTTGAAACCGTAATTAATCTTGGAGTTTTAATTTTTAATAAACTTTCAACTTTTTCTAGAGATTTTTTATCTAAATCTTTAATCTGATCGATACCTGGATTAATAACAATTATTTTTTCTTCATTTACACCAATTTCAATTGCTAAATTTTTTGTATAGTTTGAATTTGCAATTACTTTATCAACGTTATTTAAAACTTTTAAAACTCTGTGGTTCAATCTACTACCAAGAGGATGATTAATTTCTTTTCCATGAATTAGGCAATATTTTTTTTTATTATTTTTTAGAAGCTCTAAGCTTTTCCAATGGTCTGCTATAATCCCTTGGATTTGATTTTCTTTAGAAACTTCATCAATTAATTGAGCTTTTCTAATTTTTCTTAAAAATTTTATTCCACCAACTCTTTCAATTGAAAAGTTAACGTTTTCATCAAATTCTTTATGACCATCCTGGTAATCTGCAAAAACTTTAATTAAATAATTTTTTGATAATTCTTTAGACAATCCCCACATTAAGCTTTGCATCCCTCCAAGCTCAGGAGGAAAAGATCTAGTTACTACTAAATACATTAATCAAATTTCCATTTAATACTACAACCTGCACTTGGGATTTGATCTTTAGGCCCATTATTAGTTTCAGCTATTTGTTTCATAGCTTTATATAAATCACTTTTGCCATCTCTGATCGGAATGAGGTTTTTTAATTCTCTTGATCGGCCTCTATACTGAAGCTCTAAATCTTTATTATATCCAAAGAAGTCTGGTGTACATACTGCATCATATGCTTTTGCAATTTCTTGAGTTTCATCAATTAAATATGGAAAACTAAATTCATTTTTTTTTGCAAACTCAATCATATTTTCAAAAGAGTCTTCAGGGTAATTAGTTGGATCATTAGAAGAAATTGCAATTGAATTGATCCCTAATTTTTTTAATTCATTACAATCCTCAACAATATCTTTTGTAATTGCTTTAACATAAGGACAGTGATTACAAATGAACATTATTAATGTTCCATTTTCACCTTTAAGATCTTCTAATGAAATAATTTTACCTTCAGTTGATTTTAATTTGAATGGAACAGCTTTTTTACCGAAATCACATATTGGAGTTTGAGTGAGCATACTGTAATAATATATAAGTTATGTTTTATGATTTAAAAGATAAAAAACCAAAAAGTTCAGGTGAAAATTGGGTAGCGCCTAATGCAACTATAATTGGAGATGTCACCCTAGAAAAGAATACAAGTGTTTGGTTCAATGCAGTTTTAAGAGGTGATATAGAAAATATTTTTGTAGGTGAGGGGTCAAATGTTCAAGACGGAAGCGTTCTTCATACCGATCCAGGCTGTCCATTAAAAATTGGAAAAAATGTAACCATAGGTCATATGGTAATGCTACATGGCTGCACCATTGGAGATAATAGTTTAATAGGAATAGGTGCTGTAATCCTTAATAATGCAAAGATTGGCAAAAATTGTATTATTGGTGCAAAAGCTCTGATTACTGAAAATAAAGAAATACCAGATAATTCACTGGTTGTTGGATCTCCAGGCAAAATAGTTAGAGAAGTTACAGAAGAAGAAAAAAAAGCAGTGATGGAAAATACTAAACACTACCAAGATAATTGGAAAAAATATTCAAAGAGTATTTTTTAAAATTAAGGAACTAGCCAAGTTTTTCTAATAAATGTAGTTTCTGAACCTAAGTTATTTGCGTACTCAAACTTAGCTCTTCTATGTCCTTTAGCTGCAAGATATAACCACTCAAAAGATTTGATTTTGCATTGAATAACTGTGAAATTTTCATAACCTTTTTCACTTTCTTCCATTGTGTAATCAAAATTATCTTTTTCTGGTTTTAAACCAGATGTTGGTTCATCAGATTCTGTACCAGGTCCATTGTCAACCAAATAGCATTTTCTACTAATATGCGCAGTTTTTATCCAAGATTGTTTAGTAACTTCATTTTTGTGATTAACAATACATTCTACTTTAGCTCTTACCTGAATTTTTTCCTCTTTATCGTAGAATACTAAACTTGCATTATTGTTTGACTTAAGTTTTTCAATCTTATCTGATCTAATATCGCTGTGAAATTGAATTAGATGGTTTTTCTGATCTGATTTTCTTAAAACTACAATTCTTCCATCAAAATCATTTTGAGTGCCGCAAATAAAAACAGGTATTCTAAATTGAGAACTTCTATTGGTTACTGCATCATCGAGCATCAACCAAATTTTCTTAATTATTTCATCAAAATTTTCATAGTATGCTGGTTGCATACGATATTATTTTCTGAATCTTTTAATTAAGCTTGAAGTGTCCCATCTATTGCCACCTAACTCCTGAACTTCACCATAGTATTTATCTACAATTTCTGTAACAGGTAATGACGCTCCATTATTCTTAGCCTCATCCATAGCAATTTTAAGATCTTTTCTCATCCAATCTACAGCAAAACCAAAATCAAACTTATCTTCAATCATAGTTTTATATCTGTTTTCCATTTGCCAAGATTGTGCAGCACCTTTTGATATAACTTCAATTACATCCTCCATATTAAGGCCTGCTTTCATTCCAAAATTTATTCCTTCAGATAAACCTTGAACTAATCCTGCAATACAAATTTGATTGACCATTTTAGCAAGTTGTCCACTGCCGGCATTGCCAAGCAATTTCATTTTTTTACTGTAGCAATCAATTTTATCTTGTGCTTTATCAAAATCAGCTTGATCACCACCAATCATTACAGTTAGTGCACCATTTTCTGCTCCAGCTTGACCACCTGAAACAGGCGCATCTAATGCACCAAATCCATTTTTCTTTGCATGATCATAAATCTCTCTTGCAATAGTTGCTGATGCTGTGGTGTTATCAATATAAATTGATCCTTTTTGAATTGTTTTGAAGGCTCCATTCTCACCAAATGTTACTTCTCTTAAATCGTTATCATTACCAACACATGTAAAAATATATTCAGCATCTTTTGCTGCTTCGGCAGGAGTGTCAGCTAGTTTACCTTTGTATTCAGTTACCCATTTTTCTGCTTTAGCTTTAGTTCTGTTAAAAACAGTTACATTGTGTCCGGCTTTTGATATATATCCAGCCATTGGGTAGCCCATTACCCCAAGACCTATGAAAGCAACATTACAAGTCATAAATTTTCTCTATGTTTAAAAGTTTAAGTTTAAAAGTAATTATATTTGGTTTTATCTTTACATTTTTTTCTAGTTTTGGACAGAGTTTTTTTCTTGGTTTGTTTAATTCTAGTATTAGAAATGAATTATCCATTACCCACGGACAATTTGGTTCAATTTATGCTTCTGCAACACTTTTAAGCAGTTTTGTTTTAGTTTGGATTGGAAAAAAAATTGATGATGTCAATGTTATTAAATTTGCATCTTATGTAATAATTTTTTTATCAATTTCTTGTTTTATTTTTTCAAAAATTTCATCAGTTATTTTTTTATTTGTTGGAATATTTTTAATGAGACTATCTGGACAAGGCTTAACAACTCATACTGCAACTACAACCATTTCAAGATTTTTTGAAAAAAGTAGAGGCAGAGCATTAAGTACTTGTTGGCTAGGTTTGTCTTTAGCTGAATTTATATTACCTGTGCTAATTGTTTTTCTTTTAACATTTTTAAATTGGAGAGATATCTGGCTTACAATTTCAATTATTGTAATAATAATTTTACCGATAGTTGCATACACATTTATACGAGATGTAAAATTAGACACTCGTGAAGATGGCAAGGAGTTAAATAATTCAAAAGAAATAAGACAATGGAAAAGAATTGAAGTTTTAAAAGATTATAGGTTTTATATTATTTGTATGACTATGCTTGCAATGCCTTGGATCGCTACAGGAACTTTTGTTTATCAATCGTTTATAACCACATCTAAAAACTGGGGACCATATATTATTGCACAATCATTTATGGTTTACTCTATACTTTCAGTGATAACTTTATTTATCTCCGGGTTTTTAATTGATAAATTTACCAGTAGAAAATTATTGTTATTCACAAATATACCATTATTTTTTTCTGCAGTAATTTTGTATTTATTTAATTCTGAAATCTTTTCTTTTGTTTTTTTAGGTTTAATTGGAATTTCTAATGGTCTTGCTAATGTTTTAGGCTCATCAACTTGGGCAGAGATATATGGGGTAAAATATATCGGCTCAATTAAAGCTATGACAACAGCATTAATGGTTTTTTCAACCGCTTTTGGCACTGCATTATTTGGAATTCTAATTGATATTGGATTTTCAATTGAAGATATATCTATTGTGGCTGGAATATATATATTGATCTCAATATTCCTTATTTTTATGATTAGAAATAAGTTAAATCCTACATATTTATAGTATTAAAGCTTGATTTTTTAAGACCTGTTGTATAGATACTGCGCATGGCTAGAGTAACAGTAGAAGATTGTATCGATAAAGTTGATAGTCCTTATGAGTTAGTTCTTGTTGCAAAAGAAAGAGCAACTCAATTGAATTCAGGCATTGAACCTACTCTTGATAGAGATAATGATAAAAATACAGTTATTGCATTAAGAGAAATTGCAGAAGAAAAAATTAAAGTTACTGATCTAACTGAAAGTGCAGTTTACAAACTTAGAAAACACGTTGAACAAATTGACGATGGATCAGATGATGATGAAGAAGTAGGTGATGATTTTGAAAGTTTATACAAAGGTGAAATTTCAAAAAGTGGTGTACCAATTCTTCCATCTAAAAGAGCTAGAAAAGCTCCAGAAAAAATTCAAGTATCTCAAGATGATTTAGCGGAATTATCAGAAACTGCTAAGCCTGATGTTGAAAGCTCTGTTAGTGAAGAAAATATCTCTGAAGATGGTGAAGTTTCTTTAGATGAAGTTTCTGAAACTGAAAGTTTACAAGATGCTGCATTAGAAGCTGAAGAAAATTCAGAAGATAACGAGACTTCAAACTCTTAATAAAATCATATAAAGTTTAGGTATGAACAGGAAAGTATCAGTTGCTCCTATGATGGATTGCACAGATCGTCATGAAAGATATTTTTTAAGATTAATTTCAAAAAACGTTCTTCTTTATACAGAAATGGTAGTTGATGAAGCTATCAATAGAGGTGATAAAAAAAAATTACTAGAGTTTAATATTAATGAAAAACCTGTAGCACTTCAATTAGGTGGATCTTCACCTAAATTATTATCTGAAGCAACAAAAGTTGGAGAGGATTTTGGATATGATGAAATTAATTTAAACCTTGGGTGCCCTAGTAAAAAAGTAGAAAAAAATAAATTTGGGGCATGTTTAATGAAAGAACCGAATTTAGTTGCTGATTGTTTAAGCAAGATGCAATCTGTAACAAAATTACCAGTAACTATTAAAACAAGAATTGGTTACGATAATGTTGAAGATTATGAAACTTTTTATAAATTTATTTCAACAATTAAATCAACAGGTGTTAAGACTTTTATAATACATGCAAGAAAAGCGATGCTTGGAAAATTTACTCCAAAACAAAATTTAAATATCCCACCTTTAAAATATGACTATGTTTATAATTTGAAAAAAGATTTTCCAGAAGATGAAATAATTATTAACGGTGGAATTACTGAAGTCGAGCAGGTTAAACAACATCTAAAAAAAACCGATGGAGTAATGATAGGAAGATCTGCTTATCATACGCCTTATATTTTAGCAGATATTGAGAAAGAAATTTTTGACAATGAAAATATACCCAGTAGACAGGAAGTAATTGAACAATTAATTCCATATGTAAAAGATGAACTTAAAAAGGGTACCAGACTTAACCAAATCATGAGACATACCCTTGGTCTATTTCACGGTCAATCAGGAGCAAGTCATTGGAAAAGATATTTAAGTGAAAATATGTGTGTACGTGATGCTGATGTAAAAAAAATAGATCACATCATGGATAAGATTAAATATAACAATATTGATAATAGTGTAGGTCAATCTGCTTAATATAATCATAAGTAATCAATATTTTTATCCAATATTATTGATGATATTAACAGCTTTTCCCGTTGGGTTTGTTGCTGGATTATTTGGTATTGGAGGTGGGTTAATTACAGTTCCGTTTTTATATTATATTTTTAATTCTTTAGGAGTTGATCAACAATATTTAATGCATTTAGCTGTTGGCACATCATTTGCAATAATCATCCCAACTTCTACAGTTTCAGTATTAACACATCATAAATTTAAAGCAGTAGATTTTGAAATTGTAAAAAATTATGGATTATTTGTTGTTGTTGGTGTTGTTCTTGGAACAATTTTTGCTGCATCACTTAAAACTAAAACTTTGATATTATTTTTCTCAATTGTTATTCTCTTATTAAGTATTTATTTATTGCTAATAAAAGAAAAAGAAAAAAGCATCATAATACCAATAAAGCTTCATTTAAAAATAATACTTGGCACTATAGTTGGATTTATATCAGCTCCAATGGGGATAGGGGGAGCCATTATGAATGTACCTATTTTAAAATTTTTTGGTTATTCAATAAACAAAGCTATAGGTAGTGCTGCTGCTATTGGTTTCTTGATATCCTTATTTGGAGCTATTGGTTTTTTAATCTCAGGCAGTTACCTTAAAACCAATCTTCCATTAAGTGTTGGTTTTTTAAATATTCCAGCTTTCTTAATATTTATTCCAATTACAACATTTATGGCAAGAATTGGAGCACGCACAGTTCACAAAATTGATAAAAATAAAATAAGCAAAATTTTTGGGATATTTTTATTAATTGTAGCAAGTAAATTTTTATATGAATATTTTCAAATATAAATATGGTGAATAAAGTAAATAAGAATTTTTTAAAGACCTCTCATTATATAACAGATTTAAAATTATGCAGTGTCCGTCTTATAGATAATGCAAAATTCCCCTGGATTATACTTGTTCCAAAAAGAAACAAAGTAACTGACATAACCAATTTAAACTCCAAAGATCAAATTACTCTTATTAAAGAAATTGTTTTTTGTAGTAATGTTATGAAGAAAATTTTTAAAACTACAAAATTAAATGTTGAAAAAATTGGTAATATAGTTCCTCAATTGCATATTCATATAATTGCTAGAAAAAAAACAGATAGTTCGTGGCCTTTATCTGTTTGGGTTGTTAAAGGTAAGCCTTATCAAAAAATTGAATTAAAAAATTTAATTATTAAAATTGGAAAAGGTTTAAAAAGAAAGAGGTGACTTCAGTCTCCCTCCATCACCTCAAGGTTTTTTTAGATGATTCTTTACAGTTTTATGAACACTTAATAGTTGTAATTCAGTTTTATAAACAAAATATGACTTAAATTTTTTGGTCATATTCTCCAATTTTTCCAGTTTTTTGTAGCAATTGATCAATAAATTCAAAGATTTTAAGCTTTCGTTCTTCTGAAGTGGGGCTCTCAGTTACAATCACTAATGATGGTTTATTTGATGAAGCTCTGATTAATCCCCATGAACCATCTTCAAAAGTAAATCTTACTCCATTTACAGTTAAAATATTTTTTATTGGTTGATTATCTATTTCAGTGCCATTTTTTTTTAATTCTTCAAATTCTTTTACGATATTTTCAACAACTTCATATTTTTCTTCATCTTTACAAAAAGGAGCCATTGTTGGACTTTGAAAAGTATTAGGTATTTCTTTTATAATTTCACTCATTGTTTTGTTTTGATTATCTAGTAAGTGACAAACTTGAATTGCAGAATTTATTCCGTCATCATAACCATATCCAAGAGGTTGGTTGAAAAAGAAATGACCACTTTTTTCAAACCCGGCTAATGCTTTTTCATGATTAACTTTTCTTTTGATGTGTGAATGACCTGTTTTCCAATAGATTGTTTCACAGTTATTATCTTTTAATATTTGATCTTTTGAAAAAAGACCTGTTGATTTTACATCTACAATAAATTTTGAGTTATTATGTTTTGGAGCTAAATTTCTAGCAATTAATAATCCTATTTTATCAGAAAAAATTTCATTACCATTATTATCTATAACCCCAACACGATCTCCGTCTCCATCAAATCCAAAACCTATATCCGCTTTATTTTCCTTAACAGCTTTTGCTATTGCATGAAGCATTTCAAGATCTTCTGGATTTGGATTATATTTTGGAAATGTCCAATCCAAATTACAGTCTAACTCAATTACCTCACAACCTATACCTCTTAAAATTTCTGGTGCAAATATTCCTGCTGTACCATTACCACAAGCTACAACTGCTTTTATTTTTTTATTAATCTTATTTTTATTTATTAAGTCATCCTTATAAACTTTTTGAAAATCATTAATTGTTTTTTCTTGACCTTTACCGATAATAAATTTTTGATTAAGAGTTATTTCTTTTAATTCTTTCATTTCCTCTGGTGCGTGAGTTAAGCCCTTTACAATCCCCATTTTTACACCAGTCCATCCATTTTCATTGTGACTTGCTGTAACCATAGCGACAGCATCTGCATCTAGATTGAACTGTGCAAAATAAACCATTGGTGAAAGCGACAAACCAATATCCTCAACTAAACAACCTGTTGAAATTAATCCTTCTTTGAGTGCTGTTTTTATTTCTTCACTGTAAGAACGATAATCATGTCCCACAATTACTCTAGGGTTATTTTTTTTTGTATGATTTATAATCTGTGTTCCTAAACCTTTACCGAGATTCGTTACCCCAAGTTTATTGATACTTTCTTCATACAACCATCGCGCGTCATATTCTCTAAAACCGTAGGGGTCTATTTTAAGTTGTTCACTCATACTGTTAATTACTTACACTTTTTATCATTTTTTTATTGATAATTTTTTTGTCGCGTTCTATAAATGTTCTATTGATATGCTGTTTATATAGTGTATTTAGTCAAAGCGCATACAACATATAGTTGTTTTCGCTTAAACAAGAAATTATAATAATTAAATATGAATAAGATTCTATCACAAGCACTCAAGAAAGCTGTCTCTGAATATAGCCCATCAGTAAATGAGGTTCCAAAAGGCTCAAGACCTGATTTATTTTCTCTAAATAATGAAACAGAACTTTTTCAAAATGACAAAGGCATTATTATTAAGATTGACCGTTCTAGAGATGCTAATTTAACTGACTTTGGTAAAGCAACACTTAAAGATAGATACCTAGGTCACAATGAATCTTTTCAGGATTTATTTGCAAGAGTAGCAAGTACTTATTCAGATGATAATTTACATGCCCAAAGAATTTACAACTACATAAGTAACTTGTGGTTTATGCCTGCAACACCAGTACTTTCAAATGGTGGAACAAAAAGAGGATTACCTATTTCTTGTTTTCTAAACGAAGCCACAGATAGTCTGGGTGGTATTTTAGATTTATGGAGTGAAAATGTTTGGTTAGCGGCAAAGGGTGGAGGAATTGGTAGTTATTGGGGCAACTTGAGATCTATCGGAGAAAAAATTGGTAAGGTTGGAAAGACTTCAGGAATAATTCCTTTTATTAAAGTAATGGACTCTTTAACTATGGCAATTAGCCAAGGTTCTTTAAGAAGAGGTTCTGCAGCTTGTTATCTTCCAGTTGATCATCCTGAAATAGAAGAATTTATTGAGATGAGAAGACCAACAGGTGGTGATCCAAATAGAAAAGCACTTAATCTTCATCATGGTGTTTTAATTTCAGATGCATTCATGAGAGCTGTTGAAACTGATGAACAGTGGGCATTAAAAAGTCCTGCTGACGGTACAATTCAACAAACTATTTCTGCAAGAAATTTATGGATTAGATTGTTAACTGCAAGAATTGAAACTGGTGAACCTTATATTATTTATATCGACACAGTTAATAGACAAATTCCACAACATCACAAGTTAGCAAACTTAACTGTTAAAACTTCAAATCTATGTAGCGAAATTACTTTACCTACAGGGATAGATAAAGATGGAAGAGATAGAACAGCTGTTTGTTGTTTGTCTTCTCTTAATCTAGAAAAGTATGACGAATGGAAAGATGATCCTAACATGATTAATGATGTTATGAGATTTCTTGATAATGTTTTAACAGATTTCATTAATAAAGCTCCAGACCAATTTAAAGATGCAAAATATTCTGCTGAAAGAGAAAGAAGTGTTGGACTTGGAGTTATGGGTTTTCATTCTTACTTACAAAAAAATAGAATTCCTCTTGAATCTGTAATGGCTAAAGCGTGGAATAAAAAAATATTTAAAAATATTCATGAAAAAGTAAATCAAGCATCTAAAGATTTAGCAGACGAAAGAGGAGCTTGCCCTGATGCTGCGGAATACGGCTATCAAGAAAGATTTTCAAACAAAACAGCTATCGCACCAACTGCTTCAATTTCAATTATTTGCGGTGGCGCTTCTCCTGGAGTAGAACCAGTTGCAGCTAATAGTTATACACATAAAACTTTGTCTGGTTCCTTTAATGTTAGAAATAGATATTTAGAGGAAATCCTTGAAAGCCACGGAAAAAATGATGATGAAACCTGGTCTACTATTACCACAAATCAAGGTTCTGTTTCTCACTTAGATTTTTTAACTGATCTAGAGAAAGATGTTTTTA
>Ga0209335_10005165_pt1 | contig 12091 bp, 9 predicted proteins | sample COG_09_FD_184753 | JGI IMG/M metagenome (GOLD analysis project Ga0209335, IMG submission 184753) | Pelagic Microbial community sample from North Sea - COGITO 998_met_09 (SPAdes) (version 2) | ecosystem: Environmental > Aquatic > Marine > Neritic zone/Coastal water | place: Helgoland, sampling...
CTTCTTGTTCTAAAGAAGAAATAATTTATGAGCCTTCTAAGAAAATTGATCCTTATATAACTTATGCAGAAGGATTAGATGCATTCAAACAAAATGATTTTTTTTATGCTTCAAAAAAATTTTCAGAAGCAGAATTAAATTTTGAAGAACCACAGGCATCTGCTAAAGCAGCTATAATGGCATCTTACTCTTTATATGGAATAAATTTTTATCAAGAGGCGGAAGAAAATTTAAATAGATTTTTAAATACATATCCTGGAAATTCTAACACTATTTATGCTCATTATCTTTTGGCAATTATTTATTATGAACAAATTGTGGATGAAGAGAAAGATCAAGGACCACTTTTAAAAGCAAAAGAAAAAATTAATTTTTTCTTAAAAGAATATCCTGATAATGACTATGCGGTAGATTTAAGGTTTAAAAACGATCTTATTCAAAATCAATTATCAGCTAAAGAATTATACATAGCTAAATATTATATTTCAGTAAAAAAATGGGTACCTGCAATTAATAGACTTAAAATTATTGTTAATGATTATAATAAAACAATTTTTATAGAAGAAGCATTACATAGGCTGGTAGAAATACATTATTATTTAGGTTTAGAAAAAGAGGCTAAAAAATACGCTAGTATACTTGGTTATAATTATAATTCTGGCAAATGGTTTGAAGAATCATATAAATTATTAAATAAAGATTATGAAGTTATTAAAAAAAAGGCTCCTAATAAAAAAGAAAATATTTTTAAAAAGATAATTAATAAAATCAAATGACATGGAAGAAAGATCAAAAATAATTGATAAATATTTAAAAAAAATTAAACTTATAAAAAAACATAACAATTTTTATTACACTAAAGATAAACCAGTTATTTCTGACTCTGATTATGACAATCTCAAAAAAGAAGTTATTAATTTAGAAAAAAAATATAGTTTTTTAGAAAAATTTGACTCAATAGATCAAATTATTGGCGCACCGCCATCAAAAAAGTTTAATAAGAAGAAACATTTAAAGCCAATGTTGTCGTTATCTAATGCCTTTGACAATAAAGATATGCAAGTTTTTTTAAAAAAAATTAATAATTTTTTAAACATTAACGAAAGTGATATTGAATTAATTTCCGAGCCAAAAATAGATGGAATATCAGCAACATTAATTTACGAAAAAGGTGAATTAATCAAAGGACTTTCTAGAGGAGACGGATATACAGGAGAAGATATACTTGAAAATTTAAAAACAATTAAAGAGATACCAAAAAAGATAAATTTAAATCAATTTCCAAATTTACTTGAAGTAAGATGTGAAATTTATATTGGAAAAAAAGATTTTCTTAAAATTAAAAAGCAGTTTGCTAATCCAAGGAATGCTGCTGGAGGCTCTCTAAGACAAAAAAACCCAAAAGATACTGCAAAAATACCTTTAAAATATTTTGCTTATGGCTTTGGGGCAATGAATCCAGTCATTTTTTCTAAACAATCTGAATTTTTAGAAAAAATTAATAACTGGGGTTTTACTACTAATCCATTAGTAGAAACTGTAAAAGGAGGAAAGCAAATAGAAAAACAACATAAAAAAATTGAAACTTTAAGATCGAGTTTAGATTACGATATTGATGGTCTAGTTTTCAAAATTAATGACCTCAAATTACAAAAGAGATTAGGAAATACCTCAAATTCACCAAGATGGGCTATAGCCTATAAGTTCTCTGCTGAAAAAGCTGTAACAAAAATTAAAGATATTATAATTCAAGTCGGCAGAACTGGAGCTATTACACCTGTCGCCAAGGTAGAGCCGGTAACAGTTGGAGGCGTAGTTGTATCAAATGCAACTTTACATAATGAAGATGAAATTGAAAGAAAAGATATTCGAATTGGAGATACAATTAAAATTCAGAGAGCGGGAGATGTTATTCCACAGGTTATATCTGTTGATTTAACTAAAAGAGACAAGAGTTTCAAAAAATATATTTTTCCTCGAAAATGTCTTTGTGGAGCTGAAACTAAAAAAGAACTTAGTAAAAGTACTAAAAAACTAGATGCAGTGAGAAGATGTATTAAAGGATACGATTGTATATTTACAGCTAAAGAAAAACTAAAACATTTAGTTTCTAAAGAAGCTTTTAATATAGATGGTCTTGGTAAAAAAGTAGTAGAACAATTTTGGGAATTAGATTTAGTTAGAGAACCATCAGATATATTCAATCTTGATTTTACAAAAATTGAAAAACTAGATGGATGGGGGGAACTTTCTATTGATAATTTAAAAAAAGCTATTTCAAAATCCCAGTTAATTTCTTTGGATAGGTTTATTTACTCAATAGGAATAAGACATATCGGCCACGAGAATGCGAAAATTTTAGCTGGTTTTTTCGGGACAATAAAGGAATTTAAAAAACTATTTGATACAAGCAATAGAAAAACAATTTTGATAAATTTAGCTGATTTAGATGGTATTGGTGAAACCCAAATTCAGTCGATTAATAATTTTTTTTTAAATGAATCTAATACTAAGATTATTGCAAAGTTGATTAACAAATTAAATATTAAAAATTACTCAGTTCAAGGCATAGATGGAAAGTTTTCTGATAAAAAATTTATGTTTACTGGTGGTTTTCAGAAAATGAGTAGATCAGAAGCAAAAACTATTGTGGAAAACAATGGTGGAAAAGTCTTAGGTTCTGTATCAAAAAAACTTGATTTTTTAGTTGTGGGAGAATCTAAACCTACTAAAAAAAAAATTGACCAAGCAAAAAAATTAAATATTAAAATTGTTACAGAAAAAGATTGGAATAAAATTTTAAATAGCTGAACAAGCTTTTCTTAAATCAACAATTTCAGTTTTTTTCATTATACCTTTGAGATTATTAAATACTTTTTTATGATAATCATTTATCCATTTCTTCTCACTTCTATCTAAAATATTTTGATCAATAAGATCTTTATCAATTGGAGCCATTGTTAAATCTTCAAAAAACTTCCCTAATTTATTTTTTTTAACATAAATAAGATTTTCAATTCTTATACCAAAATTATTTTTTTCATAATACCCAGGTTCATTGGATACAATCATTCCTTCGTGAAATCTTATTTTATTATTTTTTGATATAGCATGAGGTCCTTCATGAACATTAAGAAAATAACCTACACCATGTCCAGTGCCATGAGCGTAATCTAACCCTATTTGTTTTAAATGTTTTCTCGCAATTTTATCTATTTGGGAACCTGAGGTTTCTTTTTTTAAATTAAAATTTGAAACAGCTATGTGACCTTTAAGCACTCTGGTAAAAATATTTTTAATTCTATTGTTGGAGTTATTTAAAGATATAGTTCGTGTTACATCTGTTGTTCCAAATTCATATTGACCACCTGAATCAACTAGATAAATATCTCCTTTTTTTAATTTTCTATTTGACTCTCTAGTTGGCTTGTAATGTATAATTGCACCGTTTGGTCCAGAGCCTGAAATTGTTGGAAAACTTAAAAATTTAAATTTTTTATTTCTTTTTCTAAAGTAATATAATTTCTTAGAAGCACTTATTTCAGTAATTTTCTTTTTATGAAAATTTTTTTTTAACCAAAATAAGAATTTTGTTAGTGCAGCTCCATCATATATATGAGCTATTTTAACGTTTTTTATTTCTTTTTTATTTTTTATTGCTTTTAAATAATAAATAGGGTCTTGAAACTTAAGTATCTTGTTGTTTCTAGATATTATATTTTCATAATAAAATGAACAGGTACTCTTATCTATTATAAATTTTTTCTTTTTTATTGCAGAAAGAACTTTGCTTATTGATTCTTTTTTTATAAAAGTAATTTTATTAAACTTTTTTCTTAGTTCAATTGATACTTTTTTTAAATCACAAAAAAAATTTATATTTTTGTATTGGTCTATTAATACATGGCTATAAGGGATTGGTGCATATTTTGTATCTTGTCCTCTTATATTAAATAGCCAAGCATTATTTTCACTTGCAGTAATAAATTGATAATCAGCTTTTTTCTTTTTTAAATTAAGTACTATTTTGTTAATTTTTGATATGTGACTTTTACCCGTAGAGTAATTTGGTAATTTATAGAAGTTCCTTCTAGATCTTTTAATTTTTCTTTTCCAAATTAAATCAATTAAATTTTTATTTATTGGTTTAAAATTACAATTACTTTTACCAAAAAAAATAGTCAATGTTTTTTTAGTAAATAATTTAGGATCAAACCCTATTGATAGTTTTTTATTTTTCAGAATATCACAAGGCATTTGTTTAGGAACTGTGACTATTGTATAGAACTTACCACTTTGATTGTTAGCTTGTAATGTGTATCTACCATCGATAAATAAATAACTTGTATTTTTTAATATTAATGCAAATCCATAAGATCCAGAAAAATTGGAAATATAATTCAGTCTATCGTTATATTCGGGCGTATATTCTCCAAAAAATTCATCGTTTTTTGGAACGATATAACCATCAATATTTTCTTTTTTAAAAGAATGTTTTAGTTTATTTATTTTTTCCATTTGAGAAATTTATTTTTTTTATATCTATTCCACCCAGGACTTCTGTACTCTTCATCAAATTCTATTGAATTGTCTTGGTTAAATTCATAATCATCATTTTTATCAGTACCTACTTCGTTTTTTTCAATACTTTCTTCTGGTATCTCGTTAATAAACCTTGAAGGCAGAGCATCCATCCAATCTCCATGATAGGCTCTTTTCATTGCAAAAGATAAATAAGCTTCCTTTTTTGCCCTTGTAATACCAACGTAAGCTAGTCTTCTTTCTTCTTCTAAAGCAAAATCTCCTTTTTCCTCTAACGATTTTTGATGTGGGAATAAACCCTCCTCCCATCCTGGAAGAAAAACAACATCAAATTCCAAACCTTTGGCTGCATGCATAGTCATAAGGTTTATTTTCGCTCCTTCCCATTCTTGATCAATTGAAGTTGCTAACGCGACATGCTCCAAAAAGCTTTGTAAGTTATCGTAGTCTTGCATTGCTCTTAATAATTCTTTTAAATTCTCTAATTTATTTTCGTTTTCTAAATCCTTTTTATTTTTTAACATTGATGAATATCCGGACTCATCCAATACCAATTTCAATAAATCAACATGCTTCATATTTAAGGAGTCTTTACGCCATTTTTGAATCATATTAATTAAATGATAAAGTGAAGTTTTTATTTTAGGTTTAAAATCTCCATTTTCTATAATTTTTAAAATAGAGTCTTCTAAACATAATTTATTTCTTTTACCGAATACATAAATTTGATTAAGTGTACTTTCACCTACACCTCTTTTTGGTGAGCCAATAACTCGTTCTAAGGCTAAATCATCAAATTTTTGGTTAATAATTCTTAAATAAGATATGGCATCTTTAATTTCTGCTCTTTCATAAAATTTAATACCTCCAAGCACTCGATAACCAATACCAACTTGAAGGAATCTTTCTTCAAATTCTCTCGTTTGATAAATTGCCCTAACTAATATTGAAACATCGTTAAGAGAATAATTTTTTTTAATTTTCTTTTCAATTATATCACTAATACCTTGTGCCTCTTCTTTTCCACTTCTATAACAATTTAGTTTTACTAATTCACCTTCATTTGCCGAAGACCATAATTTTTTACCAACTCTGTTTGAGTTATTTGCAATTAAATTGGAAGCAGTGTCTAAAATATTTTTTGTAGATCTATAATTTTGCTCTAATTTAAAAACTTTACAGTTTTTATAAATTTGATCAAATGTTAGGAAATTCTTAATTTCAGCTCCTCGCCAACTATAAATAGATTGATCGTCATCTCCAACACAGCAAATATTTTCTTTATCATTTACTAACAAGTTTAACCATTTATTTTGAATAAAATTTGTATCCTGAAATTCATCAACTAGAATATATCTAAAATTTTTTTGGTATATTTCCCTTATGTCCTTGTGGTCCTCAAAAAGTTTTACACAAAATAAAATTAAATCTCCAAAGTCAAATGCGTTAAGATCCTTGGTTTTATTTTGATATATTTCATAAACTTTTAATACCGATTTAATTATTGAGCCTGTTTTTCCTAATTTTACATCTTTTGGCAAAAGACCTTTATTTTTCCATTGATCAATATGGTACATTATTAATTGAGGAGAAAATTTTTTAGCATCCATATCTTCACCTTTAACAATATTTCTTATTAATTTTTTTTGATCATCTATGTCTAAAATGGTAAAATTACTTTTATACCCTAAAGCTTCAGCATGTCTTCTTAGAAACTTTACGCTAATGGAATGAAATGTTCCCAACCATGGAACAGCATTAAAGCTTCCCTTGAAATATTGCATAACCCTATTTTGCATTTCTTTTGCAGCTTTATTTGTAAAAGTTACGCATAATATTTGATTTGGCCATGCTTTTTTTTGATTTATTATATGAATAAGTCTTGTGGTTAGAACTCTAGTTTTTCCAGAACCAGCTCCGGCTACAATTAAATTAGGCCCCTCTGTGCTAAGAACAGCTTCTTTTTGTTCTTTGTTAAGGTTTTCAATTAAATTATCTATGTTATTCATAAGAGAGAAATTTCATTTATATACTAGTTATAAAAATAAAAAAAATGATAAATAATTTTTATAAAACAATTCACAATAAGTACTATAGGTTTTTTAGCTTTATCTTTTTTCTGAGATATTTATTTGCAATATTTTTTATTTCCAGCTCATTATTTTTAATAATACCAAATTTTTTTAATTATGAAAAAAGAGCCGAGGTTATAAAAAAACATTTAATTGAAAATTATAATTATAAAATTGAAAAATATAAAAAAATAGAATTTCACGCTCTACCTTTTCCCAGGCTGGAGTTTAAAGATGCTCAAATAAATTTAATAACGACACCTCTTAAGTTAAATGTTCAAAGTTTAAAAATATATCCAAAGCTTTTTAATATTTATAACTTTGAAAATTTTCAGTCAAAAAAAATAAAATTAGAAAATAGCAATATTTTTTTGGAAGGTCCGAGCTTAAAATTTTTGATAAAAAACTTTTTTAATCAAAATAATAAATTTTTATTAGACAATTTAGATATTAATATAATCGATGAAAATAGTTCAGTTATAGTATTAAAAAATCTTATGTTTTCTAATTTTGGTTATAACAAAAATTTATTTAAAGGAGAGATTTTTAACAAAAAATTTAAAATGAAAATTAGCAATAATTTACAAAATATAAATTTCAAATTAATTAATACCGGAGTGAGTGCCGACATCAATTTTGATAATAGTCTAAAAAACAACTCAATTAGTGGAGTTTTTAAATCAAAAATACTTAATACAAATTTAAAATTTAACTTTAATTACGATAATAAGGTTTTTAATATTTATAATTCACATTTTAGAAATAAAGATCTTTCTTTCAATAATAATAGTGTTGTTATTATTAATCCATTTTTAGATATCAAATCAAAGTTTGATATCGAAGATATTGATATAAAAATATTTAAAAAATTAAATCTAGAAAAATTATTAGAGTCAAAAAGTATATTTAAAATATTAAATAGCAAAAATGAATTTTTTTTTAAATCTAAAAAATTTAGTAATAATTTAATTGATGAATTAAACCTCAGGGTTGATTTAGCATATGGAAGAATAAATTATTCAAAAAAATTTTCAATCTCAGATAATTATTTTCAATGCGAAGGTAATTCAAATTTGTTGGATGAATATCCTTTATTATCTTTTAATTGTCTAATTACTTTAAATAACAAGAAAGATCTTTTTAAAAAATTTTCTATAAAACTAAAACCTCAAAACGAAATTTTGACACTTAATATTAATGGTAACTTAAGTATTTTAAATAAAAAAATTAACCTTAGAAAAATTTCGATAAATAAAAATGATAATATATCTGATCAAGATCTAAAATATTATAAAGAAATGTTTGAAAATATAGTATTTGATGAAAGTTTGATAAAAATTTTTAATTTAAAAAAGATAAAAGAATTTATTTCAGAAATTTCTTAATTACTTAGGTCTTGTCATTTTCAATGGATTCATAATTTTATCGTATTCTTTTTCTCTAATTAGACCTGTTTTGATAACTTCTTGTTTTAAAGTTGTTCCATTTTTATGAGCTGTTTTAGCTATAAAAGCTGCTTTATCATAGCCAATTTTTGGTGCTAAAGCCGTAACCAGCATCAAAGAATTATCCAATAAATATTTTATTCTTTTTTTATCTGCTTTAATTCCCTTTACACAATACATGGCAAAAGTTTTTGAAGAGTCACTCATAATTTCAATAGATTGTAAAATATTATGTATAATTAATGGCTTAAAAACATTTAATTCAAAATGTCCGTGAGAACCCGCCATAGTAATACCATTGTGATTTCCAATGACCTTGACGCATACCATTGTAACAGCCTCCGATTGAGTAGGGTTAACTTTACCAGGCATTATTGATGAGCCTGGTTCATTTGAAGGAAGAATTAATTCTCCATACCCAGCTCTTGGACCAGAACCTAGAAACCTAATATCGTTTGCAATTTTCATTAAACATACTGCTGCTGTGTTTAATGTTCCAGAAAAATTTACAATTTCATCGTGCGCTGCCAATGCTGCAAATTTATTATTTGCAGGCTTGAAAGGAATTTTAGTAATTTTAGCGATTTCTTTCACAATTTTTTTATCAAAATTTTTTCTAGTGTTTAATCCTGTTCCAACTGCAGTTCCACCTTGAGCTAGTTGATAAATTTCTTTTAAGGCCGTTTCAATTCTAACAATGCATTTTTTTAGTTGTGTATGATAACCTGAGAATTCTTGTCCTAGAGTTAAAGGAGTAGCGTCTTGCAAGTGAGTTCTTCCAACTTTTACAATATTTTTAAATTCTTTTGATTTCTTACCTAATTCTTTTTCCAATAATTTTAATGAAGGTAAAAGTTTTTCTTTTGTTTTTTTAGCTATAGCAATATGCATAGCAGTTGGAAAAACATCATTAGTAGACTGGGATTTATTTACATGGTCATTTGGGTGAACTGGCTTTTTTGACCCCAATTTACCACCCATCATTTGAATAGCTCTATTAGCTATGACTTCATTAACATTCATATTAGTTTGAGTGCCCGAACCAGTTTGCCAGACTTTCAAAGGAAAGTGATTATCATGTTTACCTTTAATAATCTCATCAGCTGCTTTGATAATATATTTGCTTATTTTAGGATCTAAATCTTTGTTCTTTGTGTTTATTATTGCGGCGGCTTTTTTTATGATTGCAATTGAGTGTATTACTAAAGGCCTAACTAGAAAATCCCCAATATTAAAATATTTATTTGATCTTTCAGTTGATGCTCCCCAATACTTATCACCAGGAACTTTAATTTTTCCAATGCTATCAAATTCTGTTCTGTATTTCATATTTGATTCATTGATATAATACACTCTTATTTAACAATTATAAAATATAAAGGAAAAGTAATGACTAATTTTGAGAAAGTTAGAGAGTTCATGAAAACGTTTGGTCAAGAAATTAAAGAAAAAGCAGGATTTCCAAACGAAAAAATCACCTCATTAAGATATGAGCTTATAAAAGAAGAGCTTGAAGAGCTGAAAGAAGCAATTAATAATAAAGATATTAAAGAAGTGGCAGATGCTTTAACTGATATTTTATATGTTGCTTATGGAGCCGGACATGCTTTCGGAATTGATCTGGATAAATGCTTTGAAGAAGTGCAAAATTCTAATATGAGTAAAATAGGCAATGATGGAAAGCCAATTTATAATGATAAGGGAAAAGTCATGAAAGGCCCTAATTACTTTAAGCCTGACTTAAAAAAATTTGTAATATAATGAAAGATAATTATCATTGGATACTTCTTGGATTTGCTATTGGCTTAGTAATTTATCTTGCGGATAAGTATATATTTTAATTTTTAGTGACTTTTTTACTTAGAAATAAAACAATATTTTTTTTAATTATTTTTATTGGAATAATATTTAGATTTTATAATTTAAATTTTGACGATCTTTGGTATGATGAGATCATAACTTTATGGGTCGCTAGCCCCGAGCATACTTGGAAAGAAAGTTTTGAAATCCACAACAAGATAGAGCTAAACTCATTTATCTACCATTTTTTTTTAAAATTTTTTTTCAATATATTTGAATATAATGAGCATCTAGGAAGATATCTCTCAGCTACATTTGGGTCAGCATCTTTGCTAATTATTCCTATGTTACTTAAAGAATTAAAATTAAATAATATCAGAAATTTTTTTATTTTTTTATTTAGCTTTAATATCTTTTTAATTTCATTTTCTCAAGAAGCTAGACTTTATTCAATTTTATTTTTTTTTTCTATATTGTCCTTTACATATTTTTTAAAAATATTTAATAAAAAAAACCTCATCACATCTCGTTTTTATATTAGTAACTACTATTGCTGTTATACTTCATCCATTTGCTTTGATAATTTTATTTTCCTATTGTTTGTTTTTACTTTTAAAGTATTTATATTTCGCTGAAATTTTTAAAGGGTTAAATTATTCAATCATTTTAATTATTATAATATCCTTATTATTTTACATTTTTTTTCTTTATAATCTAGAATTTACAAATTCTAAACACTATTGGATTAGCCATCCGGACACTAAATTTTACACAAACTTATTTTTTTCAAAATATTTTGGTTCTAGATTAATGGGAGGAATATTTTTACTTACTTTAATATTTTTAATTAGTAAAGAGTTTAAACTGTTTAAGAATTTAAATATATTATCCATATTTTTAATAACGATCTTTTTTTCTTATTTTTTACCTATATTGTTTGGTTACATTTTTAAGCCAGCTTTGTTATCTCGTTACATAATATTTATTTTGGTGCCAATTATTGTTCTTACAAGTTCACTCATAAATAGAATAGAAAATAAAAAATTAAAAACTTTCTTTTTCATTCTGTTATTTTCCTCTACTTTGTTAAATCAATTTACAGAACAAACCGTTAAACAATTTTTTAACAAAAGAGTAATAGCAAAGCCACAGTACGAAAAAGCAAGTAATTTTATAGCTGAGTCAAAGTATAAAAATTATATAATTAGAGTTGTAGACATGAAAAGTGACGATGAGTCAATTAATGCAATAAAAAATTATATAAATATAATTAACAAAAAAAATAATTATAAAATACATTTTTACTCTAAGGAGAAAGCTAAAACTTTAAAGGAACCAATCTGGATTTTTTGCGATCAAACTATTAACCCAAAAAATTGCTCATTAGATACTAAATTTGAAAACTACAAAATTCTGAAAGAAATAAATTTTAATAGTATTAATTTAAAATTAGTTAAAAGCAAAATCTAAAAAATATAGAAAAAAAGGGCGTTCTGTTGCTAGGTGCCCCAAACCCCAAAAATTTATTGAACTGGAATAACGTAATTAGGAGTATAAGTTCTGTGCTTATCAGTAATTGAGTCAGTTATCCCTAGATCAAAAAATATTACACTTCCACCAAGCTTTGCTCCTTCGATCTCACTTGGAATGCTTCCAAACCCTTTTTTGCCTGATTTAGTCACACAATCAAATCTTAAAGCATCATCAGATCTTCTGACCATAGAAGTTCCAGGTATATTAGCCTGCAAAGAAACTCTTTTGTTAGATAAATTACATTTACCAGTTTCTCCATTTGAGAAAGATAAAGTTACAGGAACATTTGCATCATTTACTATTGTTGCACATCCTGTAAAAATAAAAGTGCTTAAAATTAATAATATTTTTTTCATATGCATTATAATCATTACATAAGCAATTAGTCTATCATTTTTTAGTTGTAATATTTAAAGCTTAATAGGGGCGTTCTGTGTCCCCCGAGAACCAAATCATATCAAAATACCTAGGTATTTGGAATACTTCATTGAAGACTTCATTGAAAGTTTGACCTTTTTTCAAAAACTCTGTTTCTAGACTTCATTGAGAATTGGGGTAAAATTAAAATATGAAGATTTATAATGATACTTTAAAAACGTATCTTAAAATTTTATTAAGTTTGTATAGAAATTATTGTTTTAAACAAAGCGGTAAAGATAACGAGTTCACTAAAGAAGTGGGCGACATGGTTCAACTTTC
>Ga0209335_10005166_pt1 | contig 12091 bp, 9 predicted proteins | sample COG_09_FD_184753 | JGI IMG/M metagenome (GOLD analysis project Ga0209335, IMG submission 184753) | Pelagic Microbial community sample from North Sea - COGITO 998_met_09 (SPAdes) (version 2) | ecosystem: Environmental > Aquatic > Marine > Neritic zone/Coastal water | place: Helgoland, sampling...
CTGGATTCAGATCATGATAGGCAGATTTCATTAAACCTTTTAAATCGGCACCGTTAGACGGATATGCAACTTTAATACCTCTTATGTTGGTAACAACAGACTCAACACTTGATGAATGATATGGTCCACCACTACCATAAGCACCTATAGGCACTCTTAAAATCATACTAGTAGCCCATTTTCCATTAGATAAATAATACGAACGGGCAACTTCGGTAAACAATTGATTTAATCCTGGCCAGATATAATCGGCAAACTGAACTTCGACAATCGGTTTTAAACCAACAACTGACATCCCCACAGTACTACCAATAATAAATGCTTCTTGAATTGGAGTATTAAACACCCTATCATCTCCAAACTTAGCTGCAAGGGTTGCTGCTTCGCGAAAAACACCGCCTAATCTCCCTCCAACATCTTGACCATAAAGCAAGCATTCTTTATGATCTTCCATTAATTCTTGAACAGCAAATAGCGCGCTGTCAACCATTACGGTTGATTCCTTTCCTTTTGGTTCACGCTCACCTATTTCTTCAGTTACTGGGGTTGGCGCATAGCAGTGGTCTAACAAATCTTCTGGCCGAGGATCTTCTGCGGCAACTGCCTTTTTGTAATCTGATTTCACATTTTTTATAGCCTCTTTTTCTATTTCTTGAAGTTCTTTCTCTGAAAATCCATTTTCGGCTAACAATTTCCAGATTTTAGGAAAAGGATCTTTTGCCTTTGCTTCTTTTAAATCGTCTCGATACCATTCCATTCTTACTCCAGAAGTATGGTGATTTAACAAAGGGACTTTAGCATGAATTAGAAACGGTCTCCGCTCTGTTCTAATGAGTTCAACAACCTCTTTAACCGTATTGTAACAAGTATCGAAATCTGTTCCGTCAATGGTTCTTAATTCCAACCCTTTAAATCCTTTTGCGTAATGTGTCGCATCCTGCGCTCTAATTTCTTCTGCACTAGCGGAAATATCCCATTCGTTATCTTGTACTAAATACAGTATTGGTAATTTCTTTAAAACAGCCATTTGAAAAGCCTCAGACACCTCACCTTCAGTAATACAGGCATCGCCCAAAGAACAGACAACAACTGGTTTATCCTTAATAGACTTATCGTCTAGGCCTTGAAACTCTTTGTACTGAACTCCCATAGCCAACCCTGTTGAAGGAATAGCCTGCATACCCGTTGCAGAAGACTGGTGAGGAATTTTAGGCATATCATCTCGATTCAAGCTCGGGTGGCTATAATAGGTTCTTCCCCCAGAAAAAGGATCATCTCTTTTCGCAAGTAGTTGGAGCATTAGCTCATAAGGAGTAATACCGATACTCAGTAAAATGGAGTCATCTCTATAATAAGCCGATAAGTAATCTTGTGGAAGTAGTTGCATCCCAACTGCAATCTGAATGGCCTCGTGCCCCCTTGATGTTGCGTGAACGTATTTGGCAGTAATATCTTTATTCGCTTCGTACAAATCAGTAAGCGCTTTCGCTACACACATATGCACAAACGCCTTTGAGAGAATTTCTTTATTTATCGTTAGTTTATTCACTTTTTTCTTAGCAACTGCAGCTCCTGACATGACTAGAATATTATTTCAAGAAAATAAATATACAAATATATAATTAGGTTAATTTTAAATAAACCAAAATGTTCTTGGGTGAGATAAGCATTTCGAAAAATATTAATCATTATTCGCCATTATCAAAATCGATGAGTGAAAACATGAATAAATATTCTGTCCTGAATATTCTTATAACTATCACTATTACAATTATTTGTATTAAAATATCGCCTAATAATAAGAGATGAACTAGCAATAAATTTAACTCAATTCTTGATTAAAAATACTCTGCGACAAATCTTGAACATAATATGGATTTATCAGCAGAAATTAATTCAACCCAACATATTATTTTTTACCGCAAACTTGACCAAGCCTGCAGTATTTTTAACGCCTAATTTCTGTAATAAATTTCTCCGGTGAGTATCGACTGTTCTCGGACTTATATGAAGTTCTTCTGCAATTTCATTATTAGTTAACTCATTTGAAATTAAAATAATAATTTCTTGCTCCCGCGAAGTTAAGTCTTCCGTAGAGCTCATTCCTGGGTTAATGTAATTGTTTTCAGAGGAGGTTTTCATATACTTTGACATCATTATTTCAGAAACATCCCCACTAAAATAACTATGGCCGTTATTTACAGTCGTAATCGCGTCTAATATTTCATCAAATCCAGTATTTTTTAATACATAGCCCACTGCTCCCACTTTTAACATTTTGGTTATATACGACTCCTGGTTATGCATTGTTAGTGCAATTATTTTAGCCGATGGAAAGTTCTCAATAACTTCTTTTGTTGTTTCGATTCCGTTTTGTTCTGGCATATTTATATCCATAAAAATGACATCAACTTTATTACTCTTTAGAAATGGAACAACTTCTTTACCGTTTTCGCATTCTCCCACTATTTCAACGCTATCGGTTTCGCTAAGCATTGCTTTTATTCCATCCCTAATTATTTTGTGGTCGTCTACTATAAGTAATTTAATCATAAATTATGTTTTGGTTCGTATTTTTATTTTCGTAATCGTGCCTTCACCTTTGGCAGAGTATATTTCTATTTCTCCTTTCAATGCTTTAATTCTATTTTTTAAACTTTCTTGCCCTAGACCTTTTGTGTTTTTTGTTGACATTCCAATGCCGTTATCCAAACTATGCAACATAATGGTTCCTGCTCTATAACGTAAACTTATTTGCAATAAACTTGCTTTCGAGTGTTTCAACGTATTATTAATTATTTCTTGTGTTGCCCTGTATATGCCTAACTCTATATCGTTATCAAACCTTACCCCATTAAGATCTGTATTAAAGTCAATGTCTAACTTCTCATTAATTTTTGATATATCCTCACAAACTTCTTCAATTGTTTGCGAAAGACCAAATTCACTTAATGAATTAGGCATAATATTATGACTAATTGTTCTAGTTTCTAAAACGGCTCTATTAACTAATTCTTTAGTTTTTAGTAATTGTTCCCACTCCTCATCATTAAGTTTCCCTTTTAGTTTGCTTTCCAATGCATTAACATACATGTTTGCCGCAGCAATTGTTTGGCCCAAGCCATCATGTAAATCATGTGCAAATCGCTTTCGTTCATTTTCTTCACCTTCGATTAATGTTCTCCTCCTTAGCTCTTCTATCTTAAGAGAATCAGATATATCAGTAATCAAAATAATTGCCCCAGAAAATTTGCCAGTATTTTGTTCTAAAGTAATATTCAATAGACCCCAGACCTCGCTTTTTATTGGGCAAGGTAGCAAAATTTGTCTATTATTTGCGGGCATGTTTGCGATACTATTTATGTATTCAACACAATTGCTATAAAATAATTTATTGTATTTAATCAAATCACCAATATCTTGATTAAAAACGCTGTCTGATTTAACGTTAAAATAATAACATGCTTTTGGGTTTATATACTGTATTTTGCCATTGGCATCAATATGAATTACTCCTTCGTTAACAACTTCTAGCAGCCTATTTAATCTGCTGTCACTTTCAGCTATGTATTTATGTAAATTTGAATGATGAATTGCTATGCTGATGCTGTAGCAGTATTCCTCGATAGTCTCAACAATTTCGTTTACAAGAAAATCACGCAAATTAGAAGCAATAATTATTGTACCTATTAACTCTCCATTATCTATTATCGGAATTAAATAATAACTCACGAGTCCCTCATCTAAAAAATCACACTCGACGTTTGTTTTTTCTTCACGTTTTCTAATATCAGCACAGTATATCGCGCTTTCATTTTTAAGCGTATCTATATCTTTAAAATTTTCAGATAATGATATCCTTTTTCCTGTTTTTAATTTCGACTCTAACACGGAGTTTTGACAAATAATATTAGCCTCGTCCTTTTTTTCATCAAATAACGTTACTGCAACCCATGAACAAGAACTAATATTCTGTCTAAAACCCCATAATGCTATCTTGAGAATATTATCAATATTCCCATTATGAAGGACTTTTTCGAATAATCTATGAGTAAATTTCAGGTGTTTGTTTGCTCTCTGAACTCTTTCCTCAAACTGTTTTTGCTTAGTTATGTCATTGTAAGTTGCTATGTATTTTTCGATCGATCCACCAACTTCATTAAACGACTGTATTTTCAAATATACCCAATAATTTTCTCCATTTTTTCTCTTATTACAAACCTGCCCAGACCAAGAACCAAATTCAACAATGGCACTCCAAATATCATTATAGAACTCATTTGAATGTAAATCAGATTTCAACAATCTATGATTGCTTCCTATTAATTCGTCAGCAGAATACCCGGTGATTTTACAAAACGAATCATTAACTAAAATAATATCTCCGTTGGCATTTGAAATTGATATGCATGCAGAATCACATATGGCCTCTGTTAAACGCTTCTTCTCCTCAGGCACTTTAAGTATATCCTTCATAATAATGTTTTCAATAGTGTACATACAAAGAAACTATACTATATTGAATTTGAACAGACGTCTTTCACGTAAAAAATAATCTAGGTTTATTCCCTTAGTGGGCAGAATATTTTCTTAGCAAGTGGTAATACCTAATCCTTTTTTCCAGACATTGTTAATACAATTAACTATCTCGGAAAGAGCATTCGATTTTAATAAGTAATCTCTTGCTCCGGCGCTAATCATCTCATCTTTATATACTGAGCAATCATGCGCCGAGAAGCCAATTACAGATATTTCATCATGGTTTTGTTGAATGTATTTCGTTGCCTCAACTCCATCAATTGGAACCATAGAAACATCCATTAAAATAATGTCGGGTGTTTTTCTTTTTAAGAAGTTAAACATTTCTTTGGCCCCAGTAACCATTCCAATAATTTTAAAATTATTAATAGAACCTACCATTGCTGAAGTTGCCAAGCTGACCATTTGATTGTCATCAACAATCAAAATTTTGACACTTTTATTGTTTTTTCTGCCCATATTTTAAATATCAAAAGTTACTTAGTACGAGAACAATCAAAAAAGGTTAATAAATTTTCGCTGGCAAGTATATATAGGAATAGACGCAATGATTCTTACCCCACTTTGCATATAGAATGGCATTATATAGGTTTCCTTGTAATTATTTCTCTAACGAAAACATAAAAAAACATACCGCCAACAATAGTAGCTGATGCACAACCCTCTTTTTTTGAGAAAACAGCCATCTAATAAGCCTTTGTGAGAAAGGCTATTTTTCACTTTAATGGTTGTAAGCTAGAAATTTTAGTTGTCGAAAATCAGATTTTTCAATGTACAAACTTCATTAAGCTTCGAAAATGTAATAAGTCTGCAAGTTTTATAACTTAGTCGAAATTTGTTTTATGGCTTGTTACGAGTTTAAAGGGTTTAAACCCATTGTTCACCCTAGTTCATTTATCCATCCTTTGGCATGTGTTACAGGTAATGTTACAATTGGTAAGAATGTATATATCGGTCCTAATGCTGCCATCCGTGGAGACTGGGGAGAAATAATAATTGAAGATGGATGCAATGTGCAAGAAAACTGTACTATTCACATGTTTCCGGGCACAACCGTGCTTTTAAAAGAAGGTGCCCACATTGGGCATGGAGCGATAATACATGGAGCAACTATTGGTAAAAATGTATTGGTAGGTATGAATGCCGTAGTTATGGATAATGTATCCATTGGCAACAATTCAATTGTTGGCGCACTAAGCTTTGTTCCAGCGGATACGATAATTGCAGAACGAAAAATTATTGCGGGAAATCCTGCAACTATTAAAAAGGATGTGACAAATAAAATGCTTGCATGGAAAACAAAAGGAACAGCCTTATATCAAGCTTTACCTGTAGAGCTTCATGAATCGTTTAAAGAATGTGAACCCCTACCTTCCGCTCCTAAGTTTAAGCCAAAGCAGGAAGTATTATATTCGACTTGGAACGAGATTAACAAGAGCTAATTACTATACTTGCCAATCTTTCGAAGTACGGTAAACAGTGCCCTTAAAAGCGGCTACCAAATCATTATTCTGATTATGAACATCAATATTATATATTCCAATCTTATATGAAAGACTAATTTCGGTTGCGGTTGCGGTTATTACATCGTCAACTTTTACCGCTTTAGGAAAAGAAATTGAACATTCTAAAGCTGCGCTTTGCCTACCGTAACCATTTGATGCAAAAGCTAAAGTACTATCGGCTAGAGAAAAAGTAACACCCCCATGCGTAATACCAAATCCATTGCACATTTCTGACCGAATTTTCATGGACAATTTGCAACACCCTTGTGTAACTTCTTCAACTTTAATACCAAGCCACTGGCTAAAGGCATCTGTTTCCATCATTTTATTAACGATGGCTCTTGCCTTTTTGTCTTCTTGCATCAGTTAAAAAATTTTGCTCCAGATTTAACCATTCGTTTCATAAGCGGGCTTGGTCGATATCGGTCATCTCCATATAAATCTTGCAAAGCTTCTAGACGCTTTAACACGACATTTAATCCAATTTCATCGGCCCAACTTAATAGCCCTTTGGGGTAGTTAACACCTTTAGTCATCGCTAAGTCTAAATCTTCTGTCGTAGCAATATTTAAGAACAATGCGTCCACCGCTTCATTGATTAACATTACTACAATCCTATCTACAATTTCTTGTCCAACAACTTCATCTTTACTTGGTTCTGACTTAACAGCATTTTCAGAATAATTGTAATATCCTCTCCCCGTCTTTCTTCCATGCCAACCTGCCTCAGAATGCCGTTTTTGAGTTAATGATGGGCGATACCGCGGGTCATAATAAAATGCTGCAAAAACGGATTCTGTGACACTATAATTGATGTCGTTGCCGATAAAATCCATTAATGTAAATGGCCCCATTCTAAACCCGCCCAACTCTGTCATTGCCCAATCGATTGTTACAAAGTCGGCAATACCTTCTTCATAAATCTTAAGTGCTTCTCCGTAAAACGGACGGGCAACTCGATTTACAATAAACCCTGGGGTATCTTTAGTTAATACAGTTACTTTGCCCCAGCTATCAATTAAATCTCTCGCTGTTTTAACCGTTTCTTGAGATGTTTGAACAGCAGGAATAATCTCAACCAATGGCATTAAAGGTGCGGGATTAAAGAAGTGCAGACCGATAACCCTTTCGGGTTTATCACATGCAGCAGCAATAGAAGCAACAGATAGTGAAGAAGTATTTGTTGCCAAAATACATTCGTTTCCAACAATATTTTCAAGCTCAGAAAAAACTATCTTTTTGACATCTAAGCGCTCCACTATCGCCTCTATGATTAATCTACAACTTACAAATTGCTGGTTATTTGTAGTGAATTCAATACGAGAAAATATTGAATGCGAAGTGCTTTCATCGATCTTACCTTTCTCAACTAACCGAGCTAATATCTTTTGAAGCTTACCACTTGCTTTATTTATAGCTTCTGCATTAGTATCAACCAACACCACATTATGGCCGTTCGTTGCAGCAACTTGAGCAATTCCAGAGCCCATAGCCCCACTCCCTAATACTCCTATTTTCATCTTAATAGTTTAATGTCGAAAGTTTCTAAGTCGGAAGTTTCTAGAACTCGATTAACTTATAAACTTTACAAACTGAATTATTCTCCTTTAAATACTGGTTTTCTTTTCTCTAAAAAAGCATTTACTCCTTCTGAATAATCATAACTCTTAGAGCATGCAGTTTGGATTTCACCTTCAGCTGCTAACTGCTCTTCAAGATTATTGATCATTGACTCATTAAGCAATCGCTTGGTCATTCCCAAACCGAACGTTGGCATTATACTCATTTTCGTAGCGAGTCTCATCAATTCTACTTCAAATGAATCGTCAGAAAATGATTTATGAATCATTCCCATCTGCTGTGCTTCGTTAGCCCCTAATTTATCGCCAGTCATCATTAATGCTGTTGCTTTTTGCAAACCAATCAATCGTGGTAAAAAGAACGTACCTGCACTATCTGGGATTAACCCAATTTTACAAAAAGCTTGAATAAAAGCAGCAGATTCTGCAGCTACACATATATCACAAGCCAATGCAATATTCGCTCCGGCTCCTGCCGCAACTCCATTCACTGCAGAAATAACAGGCTTTTCTGTTTTTCTAATTTTTAAAATAATCGGGTTGTAATGCTCTTCAACAATTTTCGTTATGTCAATTCCGTTGTTTTCATCTATCGCTTCCGCTAAATCCTGCCCAGCGCAAAAGGCTTTGCCTTCGCCTGTTATCAATACCACTCTTATTTCTTTTGAAGATTCACATTGATCTAATCGCTTTTGCATTTCTAATGCCATTTCACGATTAATACTATTGTATTTATCTGGTCGATTTAACGTGATTTTACCAACTCCACCAATTACTTCAAACTTAATTGTTTCAGACATTTGTGTTTTTTTAATCTTGTTATTGGGGATAAAATTAAAATAAAAAAGGGTGCCTATACAAGGCCCCCTTCTCTAAGTTATAACCAACTTAAAAACAACTAATTCATTATTAATTTAATTATTTCGACAGAACTACCAGTCTGTATTTCAACTAAATAGATTCCTGCTGGAAATTCACTTGTATTTAATGGGAATAAATACTCACCTTTCACCGCTCCATAATTTTCAACAAATACAGTTTGCCCATTTATGTTGGTAATCGTAAGAGCAACTTTCTTCATTTCTAACAAATCAAGTTTTAAAATGGTATTATCATTTGCTGGATTCGGATACAATTTTGGATTAGACGACATTATTTCTGCTTGTTCACCAATAGATGTAACATGAAACAAATTCATAGCACCACCATTATCAATTTCTCCAGAATCATCTATTAATATACCAATTGCTTTCATTTTATTCACATCCCATGAAGGATCTAATGAAAATGTAAAATCAAATGAATAAGATTCTCCAATCGCAACAGATGTAGGAAAGCTATTTGCTAAACCAGTAAAACTTGGCTGTATATCTCTAGCCACGTGGCGATAAATCATCTGACTAGCTGGGACTGGATTACTTAAATCCATCCAATCTGTACCGTCAACAGCAACCAATGAAATACCATTTGATTGACTACTATAATAATTGGATTGATTGTAACCAACATCTACTCCTGTTACCTCGTCTTCCGTAATAATACATGCCACTCTCCAATCTCCGGAAATTGCTTGCTCAAAATCTAAATCTAACGTTACCGTTAAAGAATTATCAACGGCAGTATAAACTGCAGAAGGCGATATTAAAGCAGCTGGCGCTATTGTAATTCTCTGCAATAGAGGAGTCTCAAACGCTGATGGGTCAATATCTCCACCCCTATCAACTATTGCACTTGGATAGCCACTAATATAAGTTCCTATGCCGGCATCATAATCTGTGTGTGTCATAGGATCACCATTATGTACCGCAATTCCTTGAAAAAATCCTTCATAATCTCTTTCCATTTCATCTAAACCAACTGCACCTCTTGGACACCAGCCACACCAAGTTCCAGTTGCTTCTTCACCTATTACAAGCTTTCCTGGAGCAGCAACAACGGGATCTATACTTATAGATTTAGAATCATCAGTAGCATCGTCATCAGTAGTTCCGTTTACATTAGAAATCGTTGCAACAACTTGATTATTGCCAACTACCAATGTTAATTCTTGTGAGTAATTTACTATATATGTCTCAAATGAATTTAACGAAACACCGGTTATATTTTCTGTATATTGAGTGCCAGCATAATCAACAACTACATCAAACGATGTAATTGCAGTTGAACCTAAGTTCATTATCTCAACAGACAATGGTCTTTGCTGATTAACAATACCAGTGTTAACATTTACCGCAGTAACTCCGCCGTTAAGGTTTAACAAAACATAAGGAACAAAATCCCATATTACGTCATCCATCCAATAGCTACTATTTGTATTAGTTCCCATATTATTTGGATTTACAGGATAAAGATCAACTGCAGCCACTTGATTAACAGTGTTTTGCCAAGTTCCTTGAGACACACCATCAATAAACAACTCCCAAACATTTAACGTTAAGTCTGCAGTAATTTTCAGATTGAACCACTGATCTACAGGATAAGATTGAGAAATTACAGATGGACCATCTGGCGATAATATTAGACCGCCATCATCGTCTAAATAACAACTTGTAGCAAAACTGTTTCCTGGAGTAATTTCTCCTTGGAAATTAAAATATCCTGCGTTATCTCCTTCAATATAAAACATTGACTCAAATGAAAAGTCACCATTCTGTAATACAGTACCACCAAAATTAAGTAGCACATCTTGAGGACCTCCTGATGCTGAAGTAGATGAAAAATAAATAGAGTTAGCTCCACTATATGAATTAATCGTATCAATTTTAACATCTTCCGCACCACCTGTAGATCCACTCCAGGTTGTCCAATCGGGTGAAAGGTTCCCCATATAACTCCCTACTGTGTAACTATCGAAATTATATGACCCCTGAGCAAACAGACCAATACTAGAAAATAAAGCTAATAATAAAGTATAAAAATTTTTCATATAAAAAGTATTTAAAAGTTAATTGATTAAAAGTAAACATAAATGTTAAACACATTGCACTATTATAGAGTCCTAGTAAATTCAATATTGTAATCTTAATTAGGAATTAAAGCATTAGTAGTCAATTTATTGAAAAATAATATCTAAATAATAAATTCTTCTTGCGCTTCAACAAATTCAATTAACTGTGGGAAAAATTCAGAAAAGTCTTCTTCAAATTCAGTGTAAAATTCGTTCAATTCCTTAATAGCATCCTTCATGTTAGATTTAAACCGAGTTCTAGTGTCCAAGCCGTGGAGAACATTCTCTATCCCTACTAATTTAGAATAATTGTAAAGTATATGATACTCTTTCATATACCATAAAAAACGCTGTGATTGCCTAGGTAATTCATTATGACGGCTATCTAAAAATTGATAAATACTCAACGCATATTCGTCAAGAGGCTGGTGATGATATTCACTCCAGTTTTTAGCTAAAAAATGATCGTAAAATATATCGACTATTACCCAGGCATAATGCCTGTAATTTTTAGAAAGTCTTTTTGCCGATCGTTTAAATATTTCATGTCTATCTGTATAATCATCGATCTTTTTATGAAGTTTTACACCCTGAATTACGAATGGTTTATAATTACTTTTATCCTCCCCTTTTATTCCATCAGTAATATAGTTGCCTAGAAGAATGTCTTTATTGGAACCTGATAAATAGAGATGTGCGAGATAATTCATAAAAAAGTGCTTTCTGTTAAAAATTCAACTAATGCTGCTTATTTAACTTAAACCTTTGTGTACCTCTATGCACCGTATATTATATTTGCAGCCATGCGCATCATAAAAACAATAACAATATTACTATTATTTATGCTTGGCTTCACTAATAATGGGTTTTGCCAAAATAGAAAAATTGAAAATAAATTTTACGATGCAGATGCGTTATATTCATTTCAACAATACGATGAAGCAGTTTTGCTGTTTCTCGAAGTTGAAGATTCTATTTCTCAATCGATAATACCTCGCAGCGAATTATTATATAGAATTGCTTTTTGTTATTACAATTCTTCTCTTGACAAAGAAAAATGTATTCCTTATTTTAGAAAGTATCTATCAATTACTGAAAGGCGGATAGAAGCAATGTATTTTCTTGCTAAAACACTTCATTATTACCATCGTTTTGATGAAGCCATTGAAGTATATACTAAATTCAAAAACATATTCTCTGAATTTCCGGAGCTCGAAGAAGTACTTGGGGAAATGAATGAGTCAATAGACCATGAAATAAGCCGATGTAATTATGGTAAAATTATAATCCTAGAATCTACTGATGCTGTTATTGAAAATCTAGGTCCGATAATCAATTCAGAATACTCGGAATATGCCCCTGTTATTGATCACACTGAAAGTCAGATAGCTTTTACAAGGAGAAGTCCTCAAACTCGTGGTGGCAAATTATCTAAGGATGGAGATTATTTTGAAGACATATATATAACTGATATTAAAGGGGGGGGATTAATGGGAAAAGAAGTTAATGCAGAAAATGCT
>Ga0209335_10005185_pt1 | contig 12058 bp, 10 predicted proteins | sample COG_09_FD_184753 | JGI IMG/M metagenome (GOLD analysis project Ga0209335, IMG submission 184753) | Pelagic Microbial community sample from North Sea - COGITO 998_met_09 (SPAdes) (version 2) | ecosystem: Environmental > Aquatic > Marine > Neritic zone/Coastal water | place: Helgoland, sampling...
GACAGATATAAAAAGAACAAAATGTTAAAATGGAAAAAATAAAAAGATTAAAAGAAATTTTTAAAAAAGAAAAAATTGATGGATATATAATTCCAAAAAATGATGAATTTTTTGGAGAATATATACCTGAATATAAAGATAGGCTGAATTATATTTCTAACTTTTCAGGATCATATGGATTTGCTCTTATATTAAAAAATAAAAGTTATTTATTCGTTGACGGTAGATATACATTGCAAGCCAATAATCAGAGCAATAAATTTTATAAAATAGTTACCTTTCCAAAGAAGATGCCTAGTGATATTTTGAAAAATAAAAAATTATTAATTGGCTTTGACCCGAAATTATTTACAAAAAAAACATTAAAAATCTTTTTTGGAAAAAGTAATTGTAAATTTAAATCTATAAATAATAATTTGATCGATAGAATTTGGAAAAGAAAAATTAAAAAATCTAAAGGTAAATTTTATAAATTACCAAATTATTCAATTGGCGATAACTATAAATCAAAAATTAATAAAATCGTAAAAAATTTAAAAAAAAAAAGTGCTGATTTTCAATTTATTACTGCAAGTGAAAATAATGCTTGGCTATTTAACATAAGGGGTAATGATGCAGATTATAGTCCAATTCCTTACAGCCATGCATTAATAGATAAAAATAAGGATATAAAATTTTTTTGCGATTTAAACAAAGTGTCTCAATCATTAAAAGAAAAATTAGGTAAAATAAAATTTTTTAAAATGGAACTTGTAGATGAGGTGCTTTCCAAAATAAGAGAGAGAAAATTTATATTGGATAGAAATACCTGCTCAATTTATTATGAAAATATAATATCCAAAAATAATCAAGTGCTAAAGTTTCATGATCCTATTTATCATCTTAAGGCAATCAAAAGCAAAAAAGAGCTAGAAAATATTAAAATTGCACATCTTCATGATGGCGCAGCGCTCACCAAATTTTTATTTTGGATAAAAAAAAATTTTAATAAGAAAAAAATTACTGAAATCAGTGCTTCAAAAAAATTATATACTTTTAGAAAAAGAAATAAAAAATTTAAATTTCCTAGCTTCCCAACAATTTCAGGAACTGGTCCAAATGGTGCAATTATTCACTATAAACCAAACAAAAAAACAAATAGAAAATTAAAAAGAGGAGACATTTACTTAGTGGACTCAGGCGGGCAATATGAATTTGGAACTACAGATGTAACTAGGACTATTTCTCTAAAAAATTCCAGCAATAGAATTAAAGATATTTTTACAAGAGTTCTCAAGGGACACATTGCTGTTGCAAATTTTAAATTAAAAAAAAATACTTCTGGTTCTCAAATAGATAATAGAGCAAGAAAATATCTAAAGCAAATTAGATTAGATTATGCTCATGGCACTGGTCATGGTGTAGGTTATTTTTTAAATGTTCATGAAGGTCCTCATGCCATTTCAAAAAATAATAAAATAAAATTTAAAGAAGGAATGATTGTTTCCAACGAACCTGGCTATTATGAGAAAAACAAATTTGGGATCAGAATAGAAAATTTGATTTATGTTAAAAAAAATAAAAAGGAAAATTATTTTGAAAATTTAACAATGGTGCCAATTGATAAGGATTTAATAGATCAAAATATTCTTAATAAAAGTGAAAAAATATGGTTAAATAATTATCACAATAAGGTTTTTTATAATCTTAAAAGCGCTATGAATAAAAAAGAAATTTTTGAGTTAAAAAAGGCTTGTTCAGCTATTTAAAATTTTATTCCATTCTTTTTCTAAAATAATTTTAATATTAAACTGTTTAGCCTGGTCAATTTTTTTCTTTGTTGGCTTAGTGTCTCCCACTACTAAAAAATCTAATTTTTTAGAGATCGATCCTAAGACTTTTCCCCCATTATTTTCAGCAATAGTTTTTGCCTCTGATCTGCTCATTTTCTGAAAACCACCAGTAAACATCAACTTTTTATTGGAAAATTTTCCTGAGATATTTTGAGAAGAATAATTTTTTATAATCAATTTTTTGGTTAAATTTTTAATTATTTTAGTATTCGTTGTATTTAAAAAGAAATTATTTATAGAATTTATTTGTGTTTCACCGATACCATCTAATTCTGCTAAACTTACTAATAGTTTTTTCCTATTTTTTAAATCATATAAATTAGTAAAATTTTTAATTGTACCGAAGAAACCAGCTAAATTTTTTGCATTTTCTTGACCGATGTGTCTTATGCCTATTGAAAAAATAAATTTATCTAAATTAATTGATTGAGATTTAGAGATGGCTTTTTTTAAATTATTTATTGAAAGCCTACCCCATCCTTCTAATTTTTCAATCCTGTTATAGTCAAGTGAAAAAATATCAGAAGGTTCTTTTATTAAATTCAAATCCCAGAATTGTTCTATAACTTTTTTACCAAGACCATCAATATTAAAAGCTTCTTTTGAAACTATATGTTTAAGTTTTTCCTTCGCTGTAAATCTGCAATCGTATCCTTTCACACACCTTCTCACAGCATCTAGTTTTTTTGTACTTTTGCTAAGTTCCTTTTTAGTTTCAGCTCCACATAGGCATTTTCTTGGAAAAATATATTTTTTAGAATTCTGATCTCTTTTAGAAATTTTGACAGACACAACTTGAGGAATAACATCTCCAGCTCTCTGTATTATAATTGTATCTCCTATACGAATATCTTTTCTTTGTATCTCGTCTTCATTATGTAAAGTAGCATTTGATACAACGACACCCCCTACTGTTACTGGTTCTACTTTTGCCACTGGAGTAATTGCTCCTGTTCTACCGACTTGAATTATAATATCTTTAATTTTTGTTTGAGCTTTTTCAGCAGAGAACTTATAAGCAATTGCCCAACGTGGTGAGTTAGAGGTGTTACCTAGTCTTTTTTGTAAACTAATATCATTTACTTTATAAACAAGACCATCAATGTCATAGTCAAGAGAGGATCTTAGGTCGTCAATTTTTTTATATTCTTTTTCGACCTCCTCTGCATTATTTATGACACTAGATAAAGAATTAGTTTCAAAATTCCATTGATTGATTTTTTCTAGAAAACTAGATTGTTTTTTAAAAATCATTGGTTTAACCTCTCCAAAACCATATGCAAAATATTTAAGTGGGATCTTAGAAGTTTCTAAAGGGTTCTTTTGCCTTAATGAGCCTCCCGCAGCATTTCTTGGGTTTGCAAAATTATCTTTAATTTTGGCAAAATCTTTTTTACTTATAAACACCTCACACCGTATTTCTAATAAATCTGGAACTTCGTCTGATAAAATTTCTTTGGGTAATTTTTTAATAGTTTTTAAATTTTCTAAGATGTCTTCTCCGACTAATCCATCTCCTCTTGAGAGGCCTTTAATTAATTTACCTTTTTCATAAATTAAAGTTGCAGATATTCCGTCAATTTTTGGCTCTGAGAATAGCTGTATTTCATCGTCTTGAAATTTTAAAAAATTCTTAATTTTTTTTAAAAAGTCGTGCATGTCATCTAAATTGAAGGCATTTGATAAAGATAACATTGGTAATAAATGTTTTACCTTATTGAATTTATTTGAAGGAGGCGCTCCAACAATAGCTTCAGTTTTAAGCGTTTTTAAAAAACTATATTTTTTTTTAAATAGCTCAACTTCCTTTTTTAAATTATCATAATCGTAATCTGATATTTCAGGATTATCATCTGTAAAGTATAATTTATTATGTTTTTTTAAAAAGTTGATTTTTTTATTGAATATTTTGATAATTTCTTTTTTATTTTTCATTTTTACTCAATGATTTTTATAATTCTACTAAATATACTCTCCTTTTTTTCTTTTTTTGCTTCTTGCTTAAACTCTTCATAATTTTTATCAAATACCTTATATGATTTTTTAAACCATTCACTCGAGTTATAATTGTATCCTAAAATAGCGGCATAGTTTCTTGCTTCTTTTTCTAGGCCAAGATAATAATAAATCTCTACAAGCCTGTGTAAAGCTTCTTCTACAAAAATTGTTGTATCATACTTCTCTAAAATAATTTTTAATCTGTTAATCGCTGGTATCCATTTTTTTACAGAAATATAATACCTCGCTATATATAACTCTTTTGCTGCTAGCTGGTTTTTTACTAAACTTCTCTTATATCTCAAATCTGTCGCATAATCAGTATCTGGATACTGTTTCAAAAAAAGGTCTATTGAATCTCTGGTTTTTAAAAGCGGATCAAGATCTTTTTTTTCATCAGTTATTTGCTCATAATATATGATTGCTAATAAATACTTAGCATAAATAACATGCTTATCTGCAGGATATGTTTTTAAATATCTTTTGATATTTTCTTCTGCTTCATCGTAAAAATTAATGCCATATAAAGAGTAGCTTGCCATTATAGCAGATTTGGCTGCGAGTTCTGGTTTGGAAAAATTAAGTTCAGCCTCTGAAAATTTTTTGTTTGCGAAAAAAAAATTATTTTCCTTAAAGGCTGCTAATCCTTCATCGTAAAGTTTGAAAGGATCAGTTAACTTTGAGGGTTCGTAAATATCATCTTTATTTTTCGCACAAGAATTAAAAAGGCATATTAAAGATATTAAAATTATCAATCTAACTATCATGAATACTTAATATCAGATTAAAAAATAATTAGAATATTTAATTAGACTTAAATATTAAGCGTTAGCGGCTAATTTGAAATGTGGATTTGAAATTTTATTTTCTTTAGCTATTTTTTCTTCAAAGTTAAAAATTTTATATTTATTTTTTGATTTTATTAGTTTGTGTAAGAATAAATTGGAAAGTTGATGGCCACCTTGATGACAATAAACCGCTCCTAATATTCTAAAGCCTGATAATAAAAAATCTCCAGCTAAATCTAATATTTTATGATTTACAAACTCTTTATCATTTCTTAAACCACCTTCGTTAAGTACTTTATTTTGATCAACAACAATTGCATTGTCTAAAGACCCGCCTTTAGCTAATCCCATTTTTTTAATCTTTTGAATATCGTCATATAAACAAAATGTTCTCGACTCTTCTACTTCCTCGAGGTTATCTGAGTGGAAATTGATTGTGTTTCTTTGATTGCCAATTATTTTATTTTTAAATTTTATTTCAAAATCAACCTCAAAACTATCCTTGGGAGAAATTTCTATCTTCCTATTGCCATCTTTTAATTGAACTTTTTCTAAAATTTTAAGATATTTAATTTTTTTATTTAATTGTTTTAATTCAGTTTTTTTTAGAATATCTAAAAAATTTTTTGCCGATCCATCCATAATTGGAATTTCTTCATTATTGACTTCTATTATTGCGCTATCTATTCCTGCAATATAAAGCGCTGCTAATAAGTGTTCCACAGTTGAAACTTTAACGCCATGTTTATTCAGCAATGTAGTAGACAAAGTAGTTGAAGATACATTTTGATAATTTGCATTAATTAAATTATTTTTTACTAAATCAACTCTTTTAAAAACTATACCACTGTTCTCATTTCCAGGAAGAATGCTAATATTTGTTTCTTTCCCTGTATGTAGACCTATACCGTTAAAAGTTAAGGGTTTTAGAATAGTTTTTTGATAAATCTCTCTCACGGGAATTTTATACTTAATTAAATTATTAAACTTAAAACAACTAATGTTTCTAAAAATAACAATAATTAACTAAATAATGCCTCAAAAAGCCTAACAATTAGTGACTTTTTTGTTCTAATTGTAGGTATTGCTTCTTTTTTCCAACCAAAATGGACAAGCTTATGAGCTGTATTTAAAAAGCTTTCACTCAATAAAGTGTCTATAAAATTTACATTATATCTTTCATTGTTTGAAAAAGTTTTTTTATAGATTTTCTCTAAGCATTTAAACCTTAATTTTTGATCAATTTCTAAAAAAATGTTTTTTGATACTTTGTTGTAATGTGTAAGATTGATATTTTTGAACAACATAACCTCTGAAATTTCTTCAATTCGAGCTAAGGCAATTTCATAAATCAACTTCTTTTTAATTTTTCTGTAACCAATATTGCTAAAAAAAGATTCTTCAATAAGTTCCTCTCCTGAAACATTATTATATATTTCAATTTTATCTAAAATCATTTTAATGGTATCTATTTTTAAGTATGTAATTTTTGAAATATCTTTAATTATGATGTCTGTACCAAACTTAAAAGTTTGTTCAAATTTCAAAGAATTATTTTCAAAATAAAAGATTTTAGCGTTATTCTTGTTAATTTTTATGTAAAAAAAAGTATCTGAGTTTTTATAATCTGCGCTTATATTTGCTCCTTTAATATAGCTTTTAATTAAAATTTTTTTTATATTTAAATTACATTTTTTAAAAATATTTTTTAAATTATTCTGATCATTTGTATTAATTAATGCAAATGATAATTCATGAGAATAAAAATCACCAAATAAACCAATAGGTAAATTTTCAGTTTCTTTGTTGTCAAGATAAAATTTTGAATTAAAGATATGTAACACTGTTTTTTTTGACTCAATTTCATCCACACATGATTTTAATATGTTTAAGATATAAGTTATATTCTCTCTTAAAACTTGTGATCCATTTAATTTTTTAAAGCCTGTTAAATTAATAAACGTGGGATTAAAGCAATCAATGATTAAAACTATCTCCTTAAAAGTAAAATTTAATTTTTGCTCAATCAAATAAATATTATCTTTAATTATATTAAAAGATTTCTCTGAATCAGAAAATTTATTATGTTCAATGCCTTCTAGGGGAATCTTTAACTCTTTTATAATTTTAAAGTTATTTTGCTCATCATTTTCACTAACGAAAAAAATATAATTTGACTCATTGATTTCTAAATAAAGTGTCAGCGCAGAGTTTTCCATATGTTATTTTAAGATAAGTTGATTGTTTATTCTATAATCAAATACTTTATATCTTTTAAAGTCTTTTTCTTTTTTTAGACTTAAATAATTTTCTAAATTTTTAATATAATTTTTAGGGGGAAGTTTTACTATGTCATTATTTTTGAATTCTAAATCCCATCTATTGGCTTCGTAAAATGTATATTTTTTTATTTGATTTAAAGGAAAGTTTATTTTGATTAAAATATTATATAAAATTTTAAAATCATCTTTATTGCCAAAAACATATGGTAAATTTTGATTATTTGGCAAACTCTTAAATTCGATTAAATTAATTTTTTCTCCTAAAAAAAACTTATTTTTTTTATTAAATAAAATAGCAATTGGTTTTTTTTCAAATATTTTTACTTTTAAAGTATTAGGATATTTTTTCTTGATAATAAAGCTATCGATGAAGCTGTTTTGCATTAACAGAGTTTCAATTTCAGTATTTTTTAAAAATAAAAGATTTTTGTTGTAGATTGGAATTAATAATTTTTTTATATCTTTTTCTTCTAATAAGAAATTATTTTCTATATTTATTTCTTGTAAGTTAAATTTTGAAATAACTATTTTTTCCTGTGAATTAATGGTAGTTAACATTATCAATAATGCCACTGCAATAATGAAACGTTTTTTCATCTATTAATACTTGCATCTAATAAAATAGTTTCAACTAAATCTTCAAATAATAAACCCTTGTATTTAGCTATTTCAGGTACTAGTGATAAACTTGTCATACCTGGCTGTGTATTCAGTTCCAACAAATAAAAACTGTTATTACAAAATTTAAAATCTGACCTAGTTACACCCCTGCAATTTAAAACTTTGTGAGTTTTTTTGGCAATTTTTAAAACTTCATTGTAATTTTTTTTAGATAGCCGTGCGGGCATTACATGTTTAGTCTTTGCTTTTATTGTGTATTTAGCTTTATAATCATAAAATAATCTTTTCGGTATAAGCTCTATTGCTCCAAGTGGTTTGCCAATAATCACTGCAACTTGAACTTCTTGTCCTCCAATATATTCTTCAAAAATTAATTCATCATATTTCTTAAATAAAGAATTAATTGATCTAAATAATTTTTTTTTATTTTTACAAACCTCCACGCCTAAACTGGATCCTTCATTAATTGGTTTTAGGACAAATGGAAAATTAATTTTTTTACTGTTGATGATTTTTTTCACTATATTTTTTTTATATTCAGATTTTTTTATTGAAAAAAATTTTGGAGTTTTAATTTCATTTTTTATAAATATTTCTTTTGAAATAATTTTATTCATAGCGTTAAAAGAACTTATTACACCTGAATGAGTATATGGAATTTTTAAATATTCAAAATAACTTTGTGCTACTCCATCTTCGCCGTCTTTTCCATGTAGAGCATTAAAAATTACATCTGTATTTTTTTTACTTATCAAATTAAAATTTTTTATTTTAGGATCGAATGAAGAAACTTTATAACCCTTATTTTTAAGGGCTTTAATACACGCCTTTCCTGTTTCTAAGCTAATAGTTCTTTCGCCCGAGGTGCCCCCTAAAACAACTAAAACCTTTTTAAATTTTTTTTTAATCACCAATAATTTTAATCTCTAATTCGAGATTTACTCCAGTTTTTTCTTTAACTTTCTTTTTGACCCTTTTAATCAAATTTTCAATATCTGAACTTTTAGCATCACCATTATTTACGAAAAAATTACAATGTTTTTTCGAAATAATAGCATCGCCTTCTCGGTAGTTTTCGCAACCAGACTCTTTAATTAACATCCAGGCCTTTCTTTCTTTGCTTATGTTTTTAAAAGTGCTCCCACATGTTTTTATTTGACTTGGTTGAGACATTTTTTTTCTTTCGATAAAATCTAATTGTTTTTTTTCTATCTCCTCTTTTTTGCTTATAAAGCCTTTGAGTTTGGCAGAAATAATAATTAAATTATCCGATAGATTGGTTCCTCTGTATGAAAATTTTATATCTTCTTTTTTAATTTCAATTTCTGAAAATGTATTTTTATCTATAGCTTTTAAAGATATTAAAACTTTTGAAATATCATTTTCGTAGCAACCACTATTCATTATAATTGCTCCTCCAACTGAACCTGGAATACAAGACAAAAATTCTAAATTTGCTAAATTATTTTCTCTAGCAAAATTAGCAACCTTCCGATCAAGCGTTGCTGCGCCTACATCCAAAATATCTTTCCCAATTAGTTTTGTATAAGAAAATTCATTTCCTAGTTTTATAACAGCTCCTTTAACACCATTATCTCTAAACAATGTATTAGATCCTGCACCTAAAAATATTGTTTTAAAATTTTTTTTTTTAACTTCCTTTAGAAATTCTATTAATTGATTTTTATCTTTAGCTTTGTAAAAATATTCAGCTTCACCACCTAAATTAAACCAACTATACTTTGATAAATTTACATTTTGGCTAAAATTACCTTCAAATTTTTTTAAAAAGTTAATGTCTAAAATCATAATGAGGTTTTAAGTCCTGCTATCCATTTTGATATTACTCCTGCTCCCATGCCGATAATTATTTCATTATCAATTAGATTTTTTTTAAGATAGTTGTTTAATTCTATTTCACTTTTTACAATAATTACTTGGGTTTTTGAATTTTTAGCAATTAACCCTGCAAATTTCATTAAATCAAATTTTGGATTTCTTTTTTCTCCAGCGGCATATAATGGACAGATGATTACTAAATTTGACTTCAAAAAACATTTTGAAAATTCATTCTTTAAGGACATTACTCTAGAATATCTATGCGGTTCAAATATACTAATAATTTTTCTTTTTGAATTAACATTATGAACTCCTTCTAGTATTGAGCTAATTTCAGTCGGGTGATGAGCATAGTCATCAAAGAAATCATTTTTATTTTTTGAAAAAACTTTAGTCATTCTTCTTTGAACTCCAGAGAAATTTTTAAGTGACTTTTTGGCCATATTTATATTAGCACCAAGATTAAGACAGACTATAAAAGCAGCAGCTGCATTGAGCACATTATGCTTTCCTAATAATTTTACATTTATATTTTTGATATTCTTAATTTTATTGTGTTTATCTTTGAGACTCAAATCAAAAGTTGTATTATCAATATTATATTTTATTTTTTTAATTTGATATTCAGCGTTTTCATTTTCACCATAAGTTAATATGTTCTTATTTTTTATTTTATTTAAAATTTTTCTTATATTGTTGCTATCAATACAAATTATTGACTTTCCAGTTGGCGGGGTTTTATTTATAAATTCTATAAAAGATTTTTCTAAATTTTTATAATTTTTGTAAAAATCTAAGTGCTCATAATCAATATTAGTTACAATTGAATAATTAATTGGTAGCTTTAAAAAACTCCCATCAGATTCATCGGCTTCCAATATTGCCCACTCACCTTTTCCAAGTTTTGCATTGCTGTTAAATGAATTAATCACTCCGCCATTAATAATAGTCGGATCCAATTTTTGATCTGATAAAATTTTTGCTACTAGAGATGTCGTTGTGGTTTTTCCATGAGAGCCCGTAACTATTATATTTTTTTTTAAAGATACAACATCGGCTAAAACTTCCGCTCTTGAGTAAATTGGTAATTTATTTTTTTGGGCATATTTAAGTTCGATGTTGTTATTTTTTATTGCGGTAGATTTAACTAGAATAGTCACTTTTTTAATGTTGCTGGAAGAATGGCCAATAAACACTTTTATACCTGATTTAGAACAGCTAATTGTGTTTTTATTTTTATTTTGATCACTGCCTTGAATTCTAAATCCCATGTTTTTCATTATTTGTGCTAATCCACTCATTCCTATCCCGCCTATGCCTACAAAATGAATGATGTCTTTTTGACCTAAATTAATTTTTTTCATTTAAAATTTTTTCTAATTGATTATGCAGATTTCTAAAAATATTTTTGTCAGAATATTGTCTTTGATTAGATAAAATATTATTTAACAATAATTTATTTTCAAAATTAGAGTGGATTAAATCATATAATTTGTTTTTTATATCTTTTTCTTCTAATAAATATCCATAACCTTTTTTTTGATAAAACTCAGCGTTTTTATATTGATGGTTATCTGCTGATGTTGGTAAAGGTATTGAAATAAAAGGAATCTTAAAATTAATCAATTCTCCTAAAACAGAGGCGCCCGAACGTGTAATAACCAGGTTTACTCTAGAGTAATAATCTACAATTTCATTAGTAAAATTAAATATTTCGAAGTCTATCTTGGCATTTTTATAATATTGAGATAATTGATTATTCTGTTTTTCCTGACATTGTTGATAGACTTTAATTAATATTCCAGAATTTTTAAGTTTTTCAAATATTTGTGGTAATTCTTTTGCGAAGACTTCTGCTGCTTGACTACCACCTAAAACTAAAATTTTTAAATTGTCAAATTTATTTAACTGGTCTGAAAATTTTGAGTTAATTATTTCCTCTCTCACAATGTTTCCTATTTCAAAAACTTTGCTGTCATTTTTTTTTGAAATACCTTCAAGTTCTTTATGTGAGACAAATATTTTTTTGGCAAAAGGTAATAAATATTTATTAGCTTTGCCAATGATCAAGTTATTTTCGTAAATAATAAATTTAATTTTTAAAATTGATGCAGCAATACAAATAGGAAATGATGAGTAGCCTCCCATTCCAAAAATAATAGATGGTCGGTCAAATAAAAGAACTGATAAAGATTTTATAATTGAAAAAATAATAGTGAAGGTTGAAAATATAATTTTTAAAAAATTTTTTTTAATTAACGGAGATGAGGGTACTTTTATTAAATTAAGATTTTTATAGTTCTTAAGATACTTCAAACCTCTTGCGTCGGTAGTTAATTTTACATCAAAATTTTTATTCATTAAATAATTTGCTAAACTATAAGCGGGGAAAATATGGCCACCTGTTCCACCAGTTGCAATTAGTATTTTTTTTTTAGTCATATAAGTAAGTTTTATTCTTGGTGTAGTTTAAAACTAATCCAGCTAAAATTGCACTTCCAATTAAAGATGAGCCTCCATAACTTAAAAATGGTAAAGTCATGCCTGTTGTTGGCAGCAAATTAATATTAACTCCAGCATGAATGAATGTTTGTAATATTAATAAAGTTGCTAATCCACTTAAAGAAATTTTCAAGAATTGATCCTCTTGATTGAAGCAATTTTTTACAATCCTAAAAGAAATATATAAAAAAATAAT
>Ga0209335_10005201_pt1 | contig 12040 bp, 6 predicted proteins | sample COG_09_FD_184753 | JGI IMG/M metagenome (GOLD analysis project Ga0209335, IMG submission 184753) | Pelagic Microbial community sample from North Sea - COGITO 998_met_09 (SPAdes) (version 2) | ecosystem: Environmental > Aquatic > Marine > Neritic zone/Coastal water | place: Helgoland, sampling...
AGGGTTGTAAGCTCGTTGCTTGATAAAGACGATGGATTGGGGTGTTTGTAAAAAGTACCGATTTCAAGTCGTAATCTTTCTCTGGTTGCCCGAAAAAACAGGGATGCATCATTAAATGTTATACTTTCTTTCATTTGCTTCTTTAAAATAGACTGCCTTTGACGAAAGAGGTCACGACCCGATTGTTTTCGCTTCCATCCATAAAACCCTAGACCAATGGCACAAAAAAGTGGAATGGATTGTAGAGACCAAAAAACTTGGGAATTGATTGCTGTTTTATGTTTTACATTTTGAAACCATTCCCCCGGTTCATTTTCAGTTTGAAATAAGTCGGTGGTAGAAACTGCAAAGTCGGATGTTTCAGTTTGCTGTTGAACAGGAGTGGGATCAACCCATGTTTCGCCAGGGTCGACTCGGAGTGGATGATTATTCGTTTTTGAAGTGAAATATTCTTCTCGTGCCGGGTCGAAATAGGAAAATGTAATGACCGGAATACTAATTAAACCTGGTTTTAAGGGGGTTAAAATATATTCAAATAATTGTTTTCCTTCGTGCATCGTAATCTCGTTTCCTTCGAATGAAAATGCGGGTGGTCCAATTTTGAAATTACTATTTGAATTGAGAACAGGTGCTGGCATTGCCGAAAAATTACCAGTACCTGTAATTTCAACTACTAAACGGATCGGATCTCCTAGTGAGACTCGATCAGAATCGGGAATTGATCGGCAGGAAAATTTTCCTATCGCTCCTCGGAAGGAGTCCGGTCTCTCAATCATGGGGAGTTCTCTTACCTCAATATTGACTAGGTCAGATTTAACAGTGAGGGATTCTTCCCGTCCAAATCCAAAAAAGGGATCATTGAAAAAAGGACTCGTGAAAGGAGAATTTCCGCGTGATTTTACTCGCACCCTTATGGAGGTGTTAAATTGGATCTGTTGTTGTCCTGCGATGGCTGCAGTCAATCCTGTTGGCCATGAAAAAACGGTGTAAGTCTTACCGTATTTAGTTTGATTTCTTTTCTCTTGGGGTTGTCGAAGTTCAGTCAGAGAGAATGCATCTCCCTCCTTTTGGGGCGGTCTTTCGATTCTGCTTACTGGTAATCGATCCCAAATGAAAAGGTTTAACAGTCCGGAGACCGTCTCTCCTTCAAAAAGAAATTTCCGAGGGTTTATGAATTCTATAAAACTAGCCTGGCTCAAGTCTTCCTTTTGCCTTTCTTCTGCTTGCTGTTTAATTTTATCTTCTTGGTTTGCTGCAACCACCTTGATGGAACTGCCTGGGACCTGCAAGGTAGTTGAACCAACTTTTATGGTCCATGGGGGGATTGTATGAGTGCCGATTTTTTTTGGTTTTATTTGAAAGCTCATTTCTAAACGAACCGAAGGCACTCCATTAATAAAACTTGCAGAACGAAAAGTTTGTGGTGAGTTAGAAATTGAAATTCCAGGTATTTGAGGTAATGAACCTTGTGGGTTTTCCTGACTGCCATGGATAATAATTTTATAAACAGAATTATTTGCAATTGTGATGGAGGGGGGCTGGAAACTTGATTCTACTCGCAATTGTTGTCCATGAATTTCCTCTATGCCAGGCAGTAGAAGCGAAACAAATAAAATAATCCAAAGCTTGGATTGGGAACGACTAGATAATGTTGAACCGTTTTTTACCATGTGCTCAATAGTCCCTGCCGGATGTGATTGATTGAACGGCTTGAACTTCTTGCTCTAAGGGTTCGCTTTTCGATTCCATTTCCTGAAGCAGCCTTTCGTAAAGTGCATTCACTTCTTCTGGAGCTGGTTCATTTGAATTTTCGTTATCTTCTTCGCTTTCCGAGGGTGGAGGTGGAGTTGCAGGATTTTGTTGATCGGAGGAATTTTGATCTTCTTGGCTGTTATCTTGAATACCAAAATCTAAATTTTGTGAAACTGATTCAAAATCCACCCAAGTGAGGTAGGCTTTTCTTTCTTCAATTGGAAAGGTAATGTTTGCGTCTTGGTTTTCAGGTTGAATGCACAGGGAGTATTGTCCGGGAGGAACTGGGTGAATAAAAGTGCCATCTTGATTGGGTTCAAAAATAGTTTCGTTTTGATCCGGTTGAAAATTTCCGTTTTGGTCCAAAAATAACTTCGCGGAGGCAAAGCCTTTGTCTTCTGAATCTTTCTGCCCATTTCCATTTTCGTCTTTCCATATTTTTCCTTGTAGTGTGGGAGCTGCTCGATAGGGAAGGGCAATCAATTTTTCTCCTGGGTTTTCAAAATTAAGGAAATAGTTTTTTACTAATGCAGGGTTTTCCGGTGGTGGTGGAGGAGGGAGCATGGGTATCAAAAATGTACCTTTGGATTGGTTAGATTCTGAAAGTTGAGATCCTAATCGTAGTGAGGTAGGGTATCGATCTGAAATCCATTCGAACGAAAAAATCCCCAGGTCGTTACTTTCAACAGTGGGTTCAGTGGTTTGGTTGTGTTCACCATTTCCATCTTTATCCCAAAAGATAAATCCGCTTAGGTTCGGTTCATTCTTTTGTGGTTTTCCATCGCCATTCAAATCGCGCCAAATTTTTCCAGAAATTTTACAGATCAGCGCATTAATTCGCTCTGAAATTTGTTGGTTGAGGGTCGCCAAGTTTTGAACGGCTTTTTCATTTCCGTCAATTTGTGATGAGGAAACATAATGCTGTTTTGATTTCTCCCATGCTTTTCTTGCTTCCATTACATTCCGTTGGTCGAGGAATTGATTGGCCTTCTGATAAAATATATTTCCCAAGGTATTCAGTGCCATGGCTTGGAGTGATGGATTGTCCAGGTTTGCGTCGAGGGCTTTTTCCAATGAAAGTTCCGATTCCTGTAATAAGCCCGCATCTAAATAAGCTAAACCTGCATTAAGGAACAACCGAGGATCGATCTCGGATTCACGTGTAATACTCGCGTTTATTTCAGCTTCAAAGAATTCCGCAGCAACTTTTGGTTTTCCCTCCTTAAGCGCTTCTTCCGCTCGTTTTATGTTATCTTGTTGAAGGCAACCGGTAAAAAAGCAAATCAGTATAACAATACATTGATTAGCGGTAACGATGAGTTTTCTCGAGTTGTTGGAGGTTAGCATTTCTAAGCATAGCAGGCAAAGTCCGATCATAATGAACATTTGAAAGCGATCAATAGGTAACTCGGTGGAGAGATGTTCCCGTTTTTTTTGCTGACCAATGGATTGTAGAATACCTAATACTTTAGCCAATCCCTCTCCCGTTGGTCCTAGAGAAAAATAACTTCCTTCGGTTGCTTCTGCTATGGCCCGCAGGGATGTTGCGTCCATCTTGCTGATTACTGTCTTTCCTTGTGGGTCCCGAAGAAAGTTTCTTGGTGCCTGTCCGATTGGATCCATCGGAATACGGGCGCCTTCTTTTGCACCAATACCAATAGTGAAAATTCTCACTCCGTTTTGTGCCGCTTCTTTTGCTTGCTTCAACCCTTTTCCTTCAAGGTCTTCGCCGTCAGATAGTAAAATAAGAAAACGATCGGTATCATCTTTGGAAAATGAATGAATTGCTTCTTCAATTGGTCGGGATAAATCAGTCCCGTGCCTCTTGATTATGCCTACCTCTAAATCGTTTAATGTTTTTATAAATGCTTGATGGTCGAGAGTCAAAGGGCATTGGAGAAAGGCCGAACCTGAAAAGGCAATTAAGCCAAGTCGATCTCCTGTTACCCGGTCTAAAAGATTAGAAATACTAAGCTTTACTCGTTCTAATCGATTGGGCGTAACATCTCTTGCCAGCATGCTTTTCGATACATCCAATGCGATCAAGATATCAATGCCAGTAGGATTCGACTTTCTCTTTTCTACTCCCCATTGTGGTCTGGCAAGTCCGATAAAGAGAAAGGCAATGGCAAGTAAAAGTAAGCCAAATTTAAAAACTTGTTGCTTGGTTGACCACCCGGGGACTAACTTGGGAAGCAACTCAGAGGAGGTTAAAAGTTTGAGTCTTTTTTGTTTCGCTTTTTGAGAATACCGATACAGAACGCAAAGGAGGAGGAGAATGACAACTCCTAAATACACAATTTTTTCATCCGCGAATAAATTCATGGAATTCGGAGGAAAATGGTTCGTTTTAATAAAATTTCAAGTAATAAAAAGAAAATAGAGAGTGTGAGAGGCCATTGAAAAAGCTCCTCGTAGAGAGCATTAATATTTAATTCAACTTCAGTTTTTTCGAGTCGGTCAATTTCGTCGTAAATTGAAGATAGTTCGCTTTTATTTTTGGCTTCGTAAAACCGGGCATTCGTTTTAGCAGATATCTTTTGCAAGATTTCTTTATCGACCGGGTAATCGGCAACCTGGACTACAGGCTTTCCATTTGTATACCTCATTAGATCGCGCGAGCGTTGGTCAAAAAGATAAGTTCTCGTCCTGCTCGCACTACCAATTGCAATAGTGTAAATACTGATATCATCATTTCTTGCTCCCTCAGCATAAATGAGTGGGCTATGCGGAGGAGGAGGTTCATCTTTTCCATCGGTTAACAAAATTAGAATTTTTGATTTTGACTGAAGCGTACGCAGGCGATTGATACCTTCCGCCAATGCCGATCCAATATTGGTACCTGTTTGGTGAGTCAGACCCACCCTTAAACGATCGATGTTTTTCTGTAAATGCTCGCTGTCTAATGTAAGAGCACTGACAAGATATGGATTAACAGAAAAAGCAACTAATCCAATTCGGTCATTTTTTCTCTTATTTACAAAATCCTTAATCACTTCTTTTACTACATCTAATCGAGTAACTTCATTTTGTTCATTTTCGCTCATGTCTAAGGCTAACATGGAAGCGGAGAGATCAATCGCTAGGACAATATCCACTCCACTGGATACGAGGGAGCTGGTACTTCTATCAAACTGCGGTTTTGAAAGTGTGACGGCGAGGCAGGAGAGGGATCCAATTCTCAGAAATGGGATAATTATTCTTGAGTAGTCAGATTGGGGGAGATGGCTTGCATTGATTCGAGAGAGTGTAGCAAAAAGTAAGGATGAATTCTTTCGCTTCGTTTTAGTCTGTGCCCAAAAAATAAGAGGAATGAGTAATAGCAGCAGTAGCCAAAGCGGTTCGGCTAGTGAAATTTTATGCCATTCCTGAAAATATTCCATTAAATTTATGATTGAACGGGATGAGCAATTTTTTCTTTTTCTAGCATTTTGGCATGAGTGTCCTTAACAAAATGGAGTGCGGTATCAAGCAGGAGTGACATTTGGCCATCATCCGTTTTTTCTTTTGAATATTTGATTTGGTCACCTTGGTCGATAAACTCACGAAGGCTTTGATCATATCGATTCTTGAAAAAACTATGCGACGCAATTTCTTTCATGAATTCCTCCCCGGTTAACTCCATAGCAGGGACTTTAAATACTCTTTCTACATAAATCCTCAGGATTTCAGAAAGACGAAATACAAATGGCTTGGCACTTAATGGCGGACGTTGCGACTGCAGGGTTTCAATACATGAAAGTGCCTCCTCAAATGGGTCGATTGGTTCCGGTTCATTAAGGTCTGTTTTCATTTTTTTCTTCTTCTTTAAAACAATCAAAATTAAAGCAACAAGGAGCAAAAAAATAAAGACAACAGAGATCGGCAAAGCATTTTCTTCAAGTAATTGACCGAATGTTTTAAATATTGGAATGGGAGAATCCTGTTCTCGATTTTGCTCTAATAAATAGCCTTTATTCAATAACAAGGATAGGGAATTAATCATCATCTCTTTATTCTATTTCCTCGGGTGTTAAAAAACTCTTGGAGTGTCTTCGCATAGTCGGAGGAAGTGGAAAATTCAAAATTATCGATTCCTCTTCTTCGTAACTGGCGGGCAAATGATTCTTGGATGTCTTTTGTGTGGGTTTTGTACTGCGATTGGAATCTTTTGTCTGAGGTATTAATCAGTTTTGTTTCCCCTGTTTCAGAATCTTCAAAAATAACCCGGCCGACAGATGGTAACTCTTTTTCCATTGAATCGTGAACTTGGCAGCAGACCAGGTCATGTTTTCTACGAGTAGTTGCCAGTTCTTTGAGGAATAAATCTTCCCTTGTTTCTTCCTCGGAGTCATATTCTGGAATAATAAAATCGGACATAAGAAAAACCACAGCTCTTCTTCGCATTACCCGATTGAGGAAACGGAGGCCTTCATTTAAATCTGTACCACTTCCATGATTTTGGTGGAACAGTATTTCACGCAATACTCGAAGTACATGTTTTTGTCCTTTTGCAGGGGGCAGGAATTTTTCAACTTGATCGGAAAATAGTAGCAATCCAACTTTATCTCCATTTCGGTTTGCAGAAAAAGCTAAGAGAGCACCCAGTTCTGCTAATTTATCTCTCTTACTTCTATGAGTGGAACCCCATTGGGTACTCTTACTTATATCAATGGCAAGGAGGATAGTTAATTCTCGCTCTTCACGGTACTGCTTGACGAAGGGAAAACCCATTTTTGCAGTCACATTCCAATCAATAGATCGTACCTCGTCTCCAGGTTGATATTCTCTCACTTCTTCAAAGTCGATACCTTGGCCTTTAAACGCACTGTGGTAGGATCCCGCTAATGCCTCAGAAACCAGTCGATTAGAGCGAATTTCAATTTGCCTTACCTTACGAAGTATTTCCCGGGTAAACTCCTGATCGGGTTCCTCCATGATATTAATTTAAAATTGAGCAGAAAAAATAAAAATAAAGATCAAGGAACAGGGACTGTTTCAAAAATCTTTTTAATGATGTCGTCACTGGACACATTTTCCGCCTCGGCTTCATAACTTATAATGACCCGATGTCGCAGTACATCTAACCCGATATCTTTAATATCTTGTGGGGTAACAAAACTGCGCCCCTGCATAAATGCTGCTGCTTTGGATGCAAGAGCCAAACTTATCGTTGCCCGGGGCGATGCTCCAAAACGAATAAAAGCACTGAGTTCTGAAGCTCCATATTTTTCAGGATTCCGTGTGGCAAGTACAACATCTACCAAATACCCTTTTAACTTTTCATCCAAATATATACTGTCAATCAGGGTTCTTGAGCGAAAAATCGTCTCCGCATCTACCACTGGACTGACTTCATGCTCCACGCTTACATTCGCATTCGAGTCCAGAATTTTTAACTCTTCTTCTCTGTCCGGATAATCAACCAATAATTTAAGCATGAATCGATCCATTTGAGCTTCCGGTAAGGGGTAGGTGCCTTCTTGATCGATCGGATTCTCAGTGGCAAGAACTAGAAATGGCTTGGGCAGCATAAATGTTTCATCCCCGATCGTTACTTGTCTTTCTTGCATTCCTTCGAGGAGAGCACTCTGGACTTTCGCAGGAGCCCGGTTAATTTCATCGGCTAACAGTAAATTTGTAAATATAGGACCTTTTTTCGTAGTGAATTCCCCCTTGTTGGGGCTATATATAAGGGTTCCCACAACATCAGCGGGTAACAGATCAGGTGTAAATTGAATTCTTTTGAACTCCGCTTTCATACACTTGGCTAAAGTTTTAACTGCTAAAGTTTTCGCGAGACCAGGTACTCCCTCGAGCAGTACATGACCATTAGCAAGCAGACCAATAATAAGACGATCGACAAGGTATTTTTGGCCAACAATAACCTTTCCCATCTCTTGCCTCAGCAGTTCTACCCATGATGCTTCATTGCGGATGCGCTCTTGTTCTTCTGGAGCGGGAGGTTGCACGATATTTTCAGATTGATTGATTGTCATAATTGGAAATGATTCAAAATGTAAGCGTCAGTAATAGTTTTTTTTGTCCAAAATAAATAAACATAAACCAAAGTTGTAATGTTTTTCGTCTTGCTCAACTAGCCAAATCAAAATTCATTTTAACTGACTTATTGAACTAATCAACTAATAATACTTATCTATGTTTAAATTAAGCAAAGAATCAAAAATAACTTTCCTCGGGTTACTTATTATTCCAATTATTTGGATCATCGTGAACCACTTTGGTCTGATAGATAGTTGGAAGACCAAATCGATTGATTTAAGATTAAGCTCAGTCATACCAGGTTCTCGGGGAGAGATTTCTCACCAGAGTGCTGCACCAGAAGAAATTGAAATAGAGGGTAATCAAACAATTCCCAAAGTTCCTAAGATCGTTTATGTTAATTTTGATGCAGCGACATTAGCAATGGACGATGTGGGGGAAAGACCTTGGGACCGTGCTTTTTTTCGAGATATGTCAATGGCTTTAATGAAAAAAGGAGGTGCAAGAGTTTTGGCTTTTGATTTTGGTTTCACACCCAAGAGTATGTCTAAGATGGTTCCTATGGAAAATTCATATCGAAGTGACTCTGCTATGGGAGAATTAATAAAAGCTTATCCCGATCAGGTAGTACTAGGTTGTTTATATTCCGGCGTGCCCACTTCATTTGTAAAAATAACTGGGGCAAGTGCGTTTCCTCCATTATTCAAAGATGGTTATTCGCATGAATCTGCAATGAGGAGTAGTAAGTTTAACTACCCTGAATCACCGACATACCCACTCCAGAATTATCTTAATGGTCGTTACATGGGACGGACTGGTTCATTTACCGTTCCTCCTTATCGGTATGGTTTTCCTGGTGAGAACAAACCAGCAGTTGATAATATTCCCAGATGGGTGCCATTATGGTTTCCTGGAGGTGGGAAGGCACATGCATATAATTTGCTGGGGGGAAAGCAAAGCAAACTTCCTTTCGAAATGTTGGGAGAAAACAAAGAGGAGTATTCTGCACTGCAAACCGAATTAAAAATCTTATCAGTTCAAAAAAGTGAAGTTCTGAAACAATTAGATCCTTTCAAACCTAAAATCAGTAAACAAGTCGAAAAAATAAAATTGGCTAAGAAAAACTACAATTTATTGATCGCAGACCTGAGTATCTACCAAGAACTTTCAGACAGTGTGAAGAATTTTTCTTCAACATTGAAAGCAAACCCTGCATTGAGTGCTGTGATTCAACCGCAAATAGATTCTCGACAAGAAAAAATAAATGAATTTTTCCAAAGCCTATTAGCTCGAAGGAGTTCAGGTGAAATGAGTCAAAATGAAATTGTAGAAATAGAAGAGCAAATAAAGGAATTAGAAAGAACAATACTAAACCTAGAAAGTACACTTTCTGCCAATCCCTCGATTTCTGGAATTATTCAACCGCAAATTGATTTGAAAAATAATGAAGTTCTGAGCCTTAGGCAAAGTTTGCCGACTCGGAGCTTTAATTTTAAAAAAGCAAGAGCAGAGCTTAAAAATCAAAATGATGTACTCACAAATTTAAAAACCGCGTTAGAAGCAAATCCGCTTCTATCAACTGTTTTGAAACCACAAATTGATGCGAAAGAAAATGAGATAAAAGCCATCAGTGAAGAAATATCAGCTGCAAATGAATCTTCGATTACTGTTATGTCCTCCAAAGAACAGAATCAAATGATTAATAGATTGAAAATTGAAGTGAAGGAAAAATCTAAGCACTTAGAATCCCTCGCAATTGACTTGAATGCAACATCCACTGAGATGAACAGCTTACAAGAAAAGTTTGATCATTTAAGTTCGATTGAATCAATAAAGCGAGTCAGGATTAATAGGATTGAGGGAAAAGCTTCTACAGAATTAGTTGAGACCAATAGTACACTTCGCCTCGTATATACAAGAGCATTGGGAGATGAAGGGATAGGTGAGTTAGTTGATTCATTTCCCAATGAGTTACCTTTACTGAGAAATCGACCTGTTTATACACTGGGAGTAGAGTCCCTGCTCGCTTACTATGGTTTGGACCACCAGCATGTCAAAATATCGGAAGATAATCTACGGTTTACAATAATTGGTCGAGATGGCACGCCTATCATTGATGCCCCCCTTGAAGAAAAGCAGTTTTTAGAGGTTAATTGGTTTTCTGGTTGGTCCGAGAAATTACCTGAGAAAATTTTAGTTATGGAGGCCAAAAGGGCATATGGAGATGACGATTTTGATCAATATTTATCACTTGTGCCTAAAATCTTGAAAATTTTCTTGAGTAAATTAAAAGACATCGAACTGCCCGAGGACCCAAGTAACTACCCTGACCTGATGTCAACCATTGGAATTGAGGAAGTGGAAGTGCAGATTGCAAGAAAGCTTTTGGCAAAACAAATACCAGTTAATGAAATTCCTCCCTTTGATGATTTTATGTCGGTGATCGAGGCGATTTCATATTACTTCATTCCAACCTCACTTGAATCCCAATATAACCCAATGTGTGGAATGCGAGATGTAATTCAAAATAGTAGATTTTTAGAACAAGTTAAATCATCGATGCTGTCTATTGAAGAACAAATCGAAAAATTGGAAGGCCCAACTGTCCTAGGGGCAATTTCTAATGCTTTAAAGCAAAACCCTAAGAATCAAAAACTATTGAACCAAAAAAATCAGGTAGAAGAGGCCATTGTAACTAACAAAACGAATCTTGCGACCCAGCAGGAAGAGCTTCTAAGGATTCAAGATTTCTTTTCACGTTTTAATAATGCGATCGTCTTAATTGGGCCAGAGGAAGCTACTTTTCAAGACTTAGCTCCCACGCCATTTGATAAATCTTCCGCACCAAAAGTGGGAGTTCATGGTAATTTGATCAAAACCCTCACATCTGGACTTTATATTAAAAGACTGGGCAAGGAGATTGACCATGCCGCTACTTTAGGCGTGGGTTTAATTATGGCATTACTTGCTGTTTATCAGGGAAGTCGTTCGAGCTGGGTACAGGCTGGTGGAATTGTACTGCTTCTTGGCTATATCTTTTTTGGTTTTGTAACTTTTTCAAATTCACACGTTGTTTTGCCAATTACGGCTCCCGCCTGTGCTGGGATTAGCACCTCATTTATCGGCTTAGCTATTATGGTAGTTATTGAACAAAAAGCAAAGGGCAGGCTCAAGGGTATGTTTGGGAGTTATGTTTCTTCTGAGTTAGTGGACCAAATGGTCGAATCTGGAGAGGAACCTTCCTTAGGGGGCCAAGAAACTGCAATAACTGCATTTTTTAGCGATGTTCAGGCTTTCTCTAGCTTTTCTGAACTTCTTAGTCCTACCGGCTTGGTTGATTTAATGAATGAATATCTAACTGCTATGACAAACATATTGCAGGAGGAACGAGGCACATTAGATAAATATATTGGTGATGCTATCGTGGCAATGTATGGAGCTCCGATTCCAATGAAAGATCATGCTTACCAATCAGTGAAAACTGCAATTTTGATGCAACAGGAACAAATTAAGTTACGTGAGAAATGGTCCTACGAAGAAGATAAATGGGGTAAATGCCATGGACTAGTTTCAAAAATGCAGACTCGCATAGGCTGCAATACGGGAACTGCAACTGTTGGTAATATGGGTGCGTTGGATCGATTTAACTATACTATGATGGGTGACATGGTTAACTTAGCTGCTCGTTGTGAAAGTGGTGCAAAAGCCTACGGTGCGTACATCATGATTACTGAAGAAACTAAACTTGCCTCTGAAAAAACACGGGATGATATTGCATTTCGTTATTTGGATAGAATAGTAGTTAAAGGTAGAAAACAACCGGTTGCGATGTTTGAACCTACTGGTTTCATGTCTGAGCTCACACAAGAAACCCAAGATTGCCTTGATTGCTTCAAGCAAGGAATTGATAAATACTTACTACAGGATTGGGATGGTGCATTGGGCATGTTTGAAAAGGCAAAGACTCTGGAGCCCAATAAACCTGGAGTTACTCCTGGAGTCGCCGATAATCCCTCTATTATTTTGATCGACCGTTGCAATATAATGAAAGAAAATCCTCCTGGTAGCGATTGGGATGGAGTCTATGTAATGACTTCGAAGTAGATCGTTATTTCTTCCACTTTATATTGCACCCGAGGCTCGGTATTTGATTTTCGGAAGGTTTTTCTCCTGCAATCATTCGATTTACTGCGTTTATCAAATCTTCCCCGCTTACCTCGATTTGCCCACCCGGTCTTGAACTGTCATACTGCCCCCGATAAACAAGTTTTTGGTGCTCGTTAAATAAAAAGAAGTCAGGAGTACA
>Ga0209335_10005212_pt1 | contig 12021 bp, 13 predicted proteins | sample COG_09_FD_184753 | JGI IMG/M metagenome (GOLD analysis project Ga0209335, IMG submission 184753) | Pelagic Microbial community sample from North Sea - COGITO 998_met_09 (SPAdes) (version 2) | ecosystem: Environmental > Aquatic > Marine > Neritic zone/Coastal water | place: Helgoland, sampling...
CTTTTATTCTTAAGATCAATAGAGATTATGTCTAAAGCTTTGTTGGAGTCTAGGGTGTCTAATATGATGCTTTTGAGATCTTTATTTTTTTGCATTAATTAAATAAACCTTATCAAATTATTCTTAATTGAGAAGATGAAATATTGACTTTTTTAAAATTGATAAACGTTAGGTTTTTTTTATTTGTCCCATTAAAAGTCACTGACTTTAAAGATTTAGCTTTATAGCCTTGACGATCAAATACAAGAATATTGCACTCCTTTATAATAGACTTCCATTTATACCATTTATGAAAGTTAATAAGATTATCAGCACCGATAATAAAATATATTTCAAATTTTTTGTCTTTATTTAAATATTTGATTAAATTAATTGTTCTATTAGAGGCTATTTTATCCTCATAAAATTTAACTTTAATAAAATCATTTTTGCCTATTAATTTTTTAGCAAACTTTGTTCTACTTCTTAAGCTAGAGCTACTTACATTTTTAAATGGATTTTGTTTTGTAATTGCCCAGATAATATTTTTTAGTTTAAATCTTTTTTTAGCTTGTAAGGATATCTCCAAATGCCCTTTATGAGCAGGATCAAAAGTACCCCCCAAAATACCAATTTTAATTTTTTGAGATTTCAATTTATTTTCTAGTTTTACCATTGCTAACTACTTCGTATTTATAAGAAATAAGTTGGTTTAAACCTACAGGGCCTCTTGGAGGAAGTGTGTTTGTAGAGATACCAACCTCTCCACCAAAACCAAACTCACCTCCATCAGCAAACTGAGTTGATGTGTTATGCATGGCTATTGAGCTTTTAACACTTTTTAAAAACTTTTCAGCAGTATTTTTATTTTTAGTAATTATAGAATCTGTATGCATAGTTCCATATTTGTTAATATGGTTTATTGCTTCTTCACAGTTTTTTACAGTCTTTACAGATACTGTTGTTGTTAAGTATTCTGTAGACCAGTCCACCTCTTTTGCGATAGAAATTTTACCCTTATAATGTTTGTTTAAAAAATGATCCCCATATATTTTACAGTTATTTTCTTCAAGTTTTTTTAAAATAGGATTACAAAATTTTTTAACAATCTTTTCATGAAGTAAAATTGTTTCGGTAGCACCACAAATACTGGAATTTCTTAATTTAGCATTATAAATTATATTTATAGCCATTTTTATGTCTGCATCTTTATCAACAAATGTGTGGCATAGACCCTCTAGATGTCCAATAATGGGCACTGCTGAAAACTCCTGAACTCTTTTTACTAAATTTTTTCCTCCACGAGGTATGATTACATCGATATAATCTTTCATTTCTGAAAGCATAAAATCAACTAATTTTCTGTCTTTAGAATCTACAAATTGAATAAAATTTTCATTAACATCATTTTCTTTGAGAGCTTTTCGAAATAATTTAGCGAAGACTTTATTAGTATTTATCGCTTCTGACCCACCTTTTAAAATTACAGTATTTCCAGATTTAAAACACAAACTAGCAACATCTGAAGTAACATTGGGTCTACTTTCATATATAACTCCAATAACACCAATAGGTATAGACACTCTTTTAATTTTTAATCCATTGGGCCTACTCCATTTCTCAAGAGTATTATCAACAGGATCTTTTAGTTTGATAATTTTTTTTATTGAGTTTCTAATATTGTCTAATTTTTTTGAGTCAATAGTCAGTCTATCAATTAAATTATTCTTTAATCCTTTTTTTAAAGCAAATTTTATATCTTTTGTGTTTGCTTTAATTATAGAATTTTTCTCTTTATCTAATAATAAGGCATACCTTTTTAATATTTTATTTTTTAACGAAGTATTAACTTTTTCAAGAGATGCTTTTTTAGCGTTTTGCCCTATTAAATTCAAATATCGACTCATTTTATACATCTACCATATCATCTTTATGTATAACTTCAGACTTTGAGACATATCCTAATATTTTTTCAATTTCTTTAGAATGATGTCCCATAATTCTTAATATTTCATCAGATGAAAATGAGCTTAAACCTCTAGCACATTCATAATTTTTTTTATTTAAAACTTTTATGTGATCACCTTTTTTAAAGTTACCAGATACCTTTGTAATTCCTGCTGCTAACAAACTCTTTCCATTTGAAAGTGCTTGTGTGGCACCATCATCAATAATAATTTCTCCTTTGGGTGAAATTGAACTAATAATCCATTTTTTTCTAGCATCTAGTTTGGTTATTTTTGGTAAAAACCATGTACAGTTATTGTCTTCAATTATTTTTTTAATAGGTCTCATTAACAAACCATTAGCTATTACCATTCTACATCCTGATAGTTGACAGATTTTTGCTGCATCGATCTTAGTTTTCATTCCACCTGTTCCATATTCACCAATACTTTTTGTTGCAATTTTTTCTATATTTTTATCTATATTTTTTATCTCTTTTATTAATTTTGCAATTTTATAAATTTTTGGATTTTGAGTGTAAAGACCATCAACATCAGAAAGAAGTATCAGTGAGTCTGCACCAGATATTTGAGCAACCCTAGAAGCCAGTCTATCGTTATCACCATATTTGATTTCTGCAGTTGCTATGGTGTCATTTTCATTAACAATTGGCACAAAACCTAATTGAAATAAATTATCAAATGTTCTTTTGGCATTTAAGGCCCTTCTTCTTTGTTCGGTATCTTCTAGTGTAAGTAAAATCTGAGATATATTAATTTTTTGTTTAACAAATATTTCTGAAAATAAATTCATAAGCTCAATTTGTCCAATTGATGCTACAGCTTGACTTTTATCAATTTTAAGATTTTTTTTATTTAAATTGAGCTTTTTACAGCCCATAGCAATAGCACCAGAACTGACAATAATAATCTTTTTATTTTCTTTAATTAGTTCTCGAATGTCTTTAGAAAATTCAAAAAGCCATTTCTTTCTAACTTTTTTATTATCATCAATTAATAAAGATGAGCCAATTTTGATTACAATTATTTTAGAATTCTTAAGATACATATGCTAGCAATTTAGCTTTAACTTTTGATATAGATCTCTTATCTAATGTTGAAAGGGTTATTACCTCAGAATTTTTATTTTTAGAAAAATTTTTCACAATTTCATCCACTTCTACTTTGTCTAATAAATCTATTTTATTTAATACAATTATTTCTTTTTTTTCAAGTATCTCTTTACTGTAGCTACCGAGCTCTTTTTTAACTTGTTGATATGAATTTTCAATATTTTCATCAGTAATATCTATTAAATGCATCAAGGTTTTGCATCTTTCTATGTGTTTTAAGAATTGAATTCCGAGACCTACACCTTCATGTGCACCCTCAACTAGACCAGGAATGTCAGCTAAAGTTATTTCTTTATCATCATAAGTTGCAACACCAAGGTTTGGGTTTAAAGTTGTAAATTTATAATTTGCTATTTTAGGTGTGGCATTTGTAATAGATGCTAATAAGCTAGACTTACCTGCATTGGGTAAACCTACAATACCAACATCAGCAATAGTTTTTAGTTGAAGCCAAATTACATATTCTTCACCTGTTGCACCTTTTGTAAATTTTTTTGGAGCTCTATTTGTAGAACTTTTAAATCTAGTATTTCCAAGACCACCTTTACCACCCTTGGCCACAATAAATTCTTCACCTTCTTTTTTAAAATCATAGATTAAAGTTTTATTATCTTCTTCAAAGACTTGAGTCCCTATTGGAACTTTTAAAAATAAATCTTCTCCTCCATGACCCGTACGATTTTGTCCAGAGCCATTTACACCTCTTCCAGCTTTGTGATGTTGTTGAAATCTATAATCAATAAGGGTATTTAAATTTCTTTCTGATCTTAAGAATATGGTGCCACCTTTACCACCATCTCCACCATCAGGTCCACCATACTCAATAAATTTTTCTCTACGAAAACTAGGAGATCCATGACCGCCATTACCAGCCTTTACGTAAATTTTTACTTGATCTAGAAATTTCATAATACAACTGTTAATTTTTAGTTGTACTACTAATTGGGTTTTACTGAAACGAATGTTCTGTCTAATCTGCCTTTTTTAAATACTACTTTTCCTTCAACAACAGAAAAAATTGAATGATCTTTACCCATTCCTACGTTTTCACCAGGAAAAATTTTCGTTCCTCTTTGTCTAACGATTATGTTTCCAGGAATTACTACTTCACCACCGTACTTCTTAACGCCAAGTCTACGACCAGCACTATCTCGTCCGTTTCTTGATGATCCACCCGCTTTTTTTGTAGCCATAATTTAATTTATTTATTTGCTGCTTCTGCTTCTACTTTAGCTTCCACCTTTTCAATTTTTTTAGTTGGTTTAACCATTTTTTCTGCCTCAGCTAAAACTTTGCCATCTTTTGAAAAAATTTTGCTAATTCTTATTAATGAATATTGCTGTCTATGACCATTTTTTCTTCTAGAATTTTGTCTTCTTCTTTTTTTGAAAATTAATATTGTTCTATTTTTTCCATTTTCAACAAGGTCTGCTTCAACTTTTGCACCTTCAACCGTTGGCGACCCAACTTCTATTGTTTTGTCGTCTCCATACGCTAAGATTTCTTTTAATTCTATTTTAGTTTCAGCTTTAGAGTCTTCTAATCTTTCGATTTTAAGTATTTCTCCAGCCTTTACTTTATATTGTTTTCCACCTGTTTGTATGATTGCGTATGACATTGTTTAATCTTTTTTTTATATGCAGCAATATAGTCTGGAGCCTATTATAGTCAAGTAAGAATAAATTAGAAATTGTCCTTTAAATCCCTTAATTTTGAAAAGGTTTCCATATTGTTGGATCTAAGAAAAATATTACACTCTAATTCATCCTTAATAGTGGATGGAATAGAAGGTAAACCATTTTTTAACCTTTCATCTACTTGATGTACTTTGGTTTTAAGATTTTTATTATTTGCATCATAAGTTAAACAAAAATCCAAATTTTTTTTGGTATATTCGTGACCACAATAAACTTTCGTGCTTTCTGGCAGCTCCTTTAATTTCATTAAAGAATTAAACATTTGAGAGTATGTACCCTCAAATATTCTCCCACAACCCAATGAAAACAGAGTATCTCCAGTAAAAACAGACTCTTCTTTGTAAAAGTAAAAACATATGTGACCAAGTGTATGTCCTGGAATATGTATTATTTTTGCTTCAAAGTTTTTGTGTATCCAAGTTTCTTGATCATCAAGTAGTATATCTATCTCTGGAATTCTTTCTTTATCTCCCTTATATCCAATAACGCTTGCTCCATATTTTTCTTTTAATTTTTGATTTCCCCCTACATGATCATAATGATGATGTGTATTTAATATGAACTTTAATTTAATATTATTTTCTTCTAAATATTTAATAATAGGGTCAGCCTCACTAGGGTCAATTACACAAGCAATATTATTTTTTTCATCAATTATTAAATATGAGTAATTATCTTGAAGACAAGGTATTATTTGAATTTTCATTTATTTTTCTATTAAAAAAATTCCTAGCACTGCACTTAAATTTTTTAATGTTAAATTTGATTTAGTTATTTCTGATGACTTCAAATTTTGAAGTGCAATTGATTTGTATAAGTTAATTTTTCTATCTTCACAAAAATTAAAAAAATCTTTAATTGAACACATATGTAAATTTGGAGTATTATACCATTCGTCAGGCAAGGTTCTTGTTATAGGCATAGTTCCTTTGGTTAGAAGGTGTAATCTAACCTTCCAATAACCAAAATTAGGTATTGTAACAATAGCCTTTTTTCCTACTCTCAGTAACTCAGAAATGACTTTTTCAGGATTAAGAAAAGCTTGCAGTGTTTGACTTAAAATTACAAAATCAAAAGACTCATCAGGAAATTGACTAAGATCTTTTTCAGCATCTCCCTCAATTACAGTTAAACCTTTTCCAATACATTTTTGCACATTATTTTTTGATATTTCAATTCCTCTAATATCTATTTTATTATTATTTTTTAAAAATTCCATTAAAGTTCCATCACCACAACCAACATCTAATACTCTTGTATTTTTTTCTATTAAGTTTGCAATTATTTTAAATTCTAGTTTCATTTAATCTTTAAAATATGAAGTGTTAATATATTCTTTTAAAGTGTTTAAAAAATCAGGAACATCTAAAAGAAATGAGTCGTGTCCCTTATCTGACTCAATTTCAACAAATGCAACATCTGCACCTATAGCATTTAAGGCTATAACAATTTCTTTGTTCTCAGATGTTGGGTAAAGCCAATCTGATGTGAATGATATAATAAGAAATTTAGTTTTAGTTTTTGAAAATGCTTTTGATAAATTTCCACCATATTCTTTAGTTAAATCAAAATAATCCATAGCTCTTGTGATATACAGGTAACTATTGGCATCAAACCTATCAACAAATACAGATCCCTGATATCTTAAGTAACTCTCTATTTGAAAATCTGCATCAAAACTAAATTTTAAATTATCTCTTTCTTGCAGTTTTCTTCCAAACTTTTCTTGTAAACCATTTTTAGATAAATAGGTTATGTGAGCTGCCATTCTCGCAACAGACAATCCTTTATCAGGATTTTTATTTTGATTTGAGTAGTCTCCATTTAACCAATTTGTATCAGCCATTATTGATTGTCTTCCAAGCTCATTAAAAGCAATATTTTGAGCTGAATGACTTGAAGTACAAGCAATTGGGATTGCAATTTTTGCTTTATTGGGAAAGTTGCTTACAAATTGAAGAACTTGCATTCCACCCATTGATCCACCCATTACTGCAAATAATTTTTCAATTTTAAAAAAATCTAAAAGATTGTGCTGTGCATTTACCATGTCATTAATTGTTATGACAGGGAAGGTGGTTCCATAAATTTTATTTGTTTTGGAGTTAATATTGCTAGGACCAAAAGAACCCAAACACCCACCAATTACATTTGCACAAATTACAAAATATTTATCAGTATCTATAGCTTTGCCCGAACCTACGGCATAGGACCACCAACCATCTTTTTTAGTTATTGGATTTACACCAGATACAAACTGGTCACCAGTTAGGGCATGAAATACTAAAATAGCATTATCTTTTTTTTCATTAAGAAAACCATAGGTTTCATAAGCTAAAGGGAAATTATTAATAGTCTGTCCACAATCTAGCTTTAGTGGCATATCAATTATTAAAGTTTTAATGTTTAAATCTTTATTCATAAATAATAGCTAAAAATGAATTTTGAGAAAAAAAACATATTTAGCGGTTTTTTTTAAGCGCTCGCAATTCAGTTAAATCAGCGCATAATTTTTGTACTAGATAGTATTTCTTATGTCAAATTTTTTAAAATATGACTTATTCTGTATAAAAGTTTAATATTTTATTTATAAGATTAATAATATGACAGTTCCAAAGTTTAAAAAATTTAAAATAGATGCCTATAAACCAGGAAAATCAAATATAGGCAAATTCAAAAATATCATCAAATTATCAGCGAATGAGTCAGCATTAGGTGTTAGCTCAAAAGTTAAGAAAGTATTAAATAATAAAACCTTGAACCTGTCTAAATATCCAGACAGTAAAGCGCAAGTTTTAAGAAAAGAAATTTCAAATAAATTTAATTGTGATTTTAATAAGATTATTTGTGGAGCAGGGTCTGATGAAATAATTCAGATGATTTGTCAATTATATTTAAAACCATCTGATGAAGTGATCATACCTCAATATAGCTTTTTAATGTATAGAATTTATGCGCAAATCGCAGGAGCAGAAGTTGTTTTTTCAAAAGAAAAAAATTTTACAGTTTCAGTGATAGAGATAATTAAAAAAGTTACAAAAAAAACAAAAATAGTTTTTATTGCTAACCCAAATAATCCAACAGGCACTTATTTAAGTAAATTAGAATTATTAGAGTTAAGAAAAAGATTAAGAAAAAATATTTTATTAGTTTTAGATGATGCGTATTTTGAATATATGAAAAATAAAGATTATAAATCAAGCTTAGATCTATTTAAAAATAAGGATAATGTAGTTGTAATAAGAACATTTTCTAAAATTTATGGATTAGCTTCTTTAAGAGTTGGTTGGGGTTATGCTTCGAAAAAAATTATTAATGCAATGAATGTAATTAAACCACCATTTAATGTGAATCAACTTGCACAAATTGCAGCAACAGAAGCTTTAAAAGATAAAAACTTTATTAATCAATCTGTAAAGCACAATATTACAGAAGCAAATAAAGTAAAAAAAATTTTAGAAGAACTAAATATTTTTTCAAATAAAGTAACGACTAATTTTTTATTATTAAATTTTGATAAATGTAAATTTTCAGCTAATTATGTCTTTACTAAACTACAATCAAAAGGAATTATATTAAGATCCACAGAAGATGGATATAATATTAAAAACAAATTAAGATTAACAATTGGATCTAAAAAAGAGAATGCAAAATTTATAAAAGCAATTAAGGTTATATTTAATTAATTATGAAAAATATTTTAATTATAGGTTGTGGTTTAATTGGATCTTCTTTATTAAGATCAATAGCTGATAAAAAAATAGCAAAAAAAATATTTATTTATGAAAAATCTAAATCAAATATTTTAAAAATTAAAAAATTAAAATTACCCTGTGAAGTTACAAGTGATTTTAAAAAAACTATCCCAAATTTAGATTTGATAATATTTTGTACACCATTAAGTGAGTATGAAAAAATAATTTTAAAAATAAATAAATATCTATTACCAAAAACCATCCTCACAGATGTTGGTTCATCTAAAGAAAAATCTATGGAGTTAATTAAAAAGAAATTAAAAAAGGGAATCTTTTGGACGTCCAGCCACCCTATAGCAGGATCTGAAGTTAGTGGCCCTGAACATGGTGTAAAAAATTTATTTCTTAATAAATGGTGCATACTAATAAAAGAAAAAAATACTAATATGAAACACCTTCAGATACTGAGTAAGTTTTGGAAAAAAATTGGTTCTAGAGTTGCAATTATGGACTCAAAAAAACATGATACAGTTTTTTCTATGACAAGTCATTTACCCCACTTAATTGCATATAATTTAGTTAAAACTGCAACAGACTTTGAAAAGCAGCAAAGATATGAATTAATAAAATTTAGTGCGGGTGGTTTGAGGGATTTTTCAAGAATTGCTGCGTCTAATGAAATTATGTGGAGGGATGTATTTTTTAATAATCAAAAAAATATTACAAAAGTTATTGATTTATTTATTAAAAATTTACTTTCATTTAAACACGATATTCAATCTAAAAATAATAAATCTATTATTAATAAATTAGTTAATACCAAGAAAGTTAGAAAAAAAATAATTAGATTAAAACAAGATATTAACAAGCCAGATTTTGGTAGAAGTTAATATTTTATAGAAGATATTTTTTTTACTTTTAGCTTTGCTGTCTTTTCAATTCTATCTATTGTTTTTGTTATAGGCATAACTAAAACCTTTTTTTCAGGACCATATGCATGAATTAATTTTTTAGAACTAATACAAATAGCTACATGTCCTTTCCAGAATATAATATCACCTTTTTTAAATATTCTACTTTGGCTATTTTTTATTGAATATTTTATTTGATCTTTTGTATCTCTAGGGTAAAATTTATTATTATAATAATATAATAATTGTAAAATAGCTGAGCAATCTATTCCTTTATAGGTCTTACCACCCCAAACATATTTTATTTTTAAAAATAATTTTAATAATTTTAAATAATTCTTTTCTATATGACTAATTTTTTTTATATCAGTTTTTTTAATCCACTTATTTTTTTCAAATTCTATAAAATTTTTACTTTTTTTAATTATTGAAATTCTTGATGCAAATGGTAAAAAATATTTTGTCTTATTATTTGGTTTATTAAAAATACTAGATTTTAAAATAAAAACTTTATGAGTTGGTTTATAATCATTCACATAATTCTTATTTTTTATGTAGCCAATATAATTATCAAATAACACTTTTATTTTTATCCAATTTTTATTTTTAGATATAATCCTAAATTTTTCACCATACAAAATTTGAGAAGTAACCTCAGAAGCCTCAGAGGGTTTCTTATAAATATTTGATAGTGGTTTCTTGTAAAAATGATTATTTTTCAAGGAGTTTTAATTTATCTTTAATAAACCACAAACAAATCAAAGAAGGGATTACCATAATGGCTGTTAAGATGAAAAATACACCCCAATCACCATTTAACCAATCTACTAAAGCCCCAGATGATGATGCAAGTGTAGTTCTTCCAGCAGTTCCTATTGAAGCAAGTAGCGCATATTGAGTTGCAGTGTAAGTTCTATCTACCAGTAAAGAAATAAAAGCTACAAATGCAACTGTTGCAAAAGCTGCTGCTATATCATCAAATATGACTGCTACAGCGAATAGTAATTCAGATTTATCACTCCATGCTAGGATGGTAAATAATAAGTTTGTTGCAGCCATTAATACTCCGGCAACAAACAGCGCTTTTAAAACCCCAGACCTAATTACAAATAGCCCACCTAATAATGTAAAGATAACTGTAGTTATCCATCCTAGAGTTTTTGAGTAGATAGCTATATCACCTTTAGAAAATCCTATTTCTTTATAAAAAACTATAGACATACGTCCAAGAAAGGCTTCACCGATCTTAAATAGAAAAATAAAACTTAAAATTCCAACAGCAACTGAAAATCCATTTTTTTTAAAGAAGCTTAATATAGGACCACTCAATGTACTACTTATCCATGCTATAAAACTAGTTATAACATTGTTTGATCCAAGCTTATTTTTTATTAAATTATCAGTCTCCTTTTGTTTTACTTGTCTATCAGTAGAGAGAGGTTCATGAACAAACATTAAGCCTATATTCATTATGATAATAACAATTCCTAAAATTAAAAAAGTCATTTGCCAGTAATTGATTATACCAATGTTTTCAAAGTATTGGGCTGTAAACAAAGCTATAACACCACCTAATTTATATCCACTCCACCATCCAACAACAGCCATAGCAGCACCAGCAGCCATTGACCCACTTTCATGCTCACCTATTTGTTCAATTCTTAAGGCATCTACAGTAATATCTTGTGTAGCTGAAGCAATTGCAATAATTAAACCAACTGTAATTAGCAGTGCTAAATTTTCTGTCGGGTTAATAAAACTCCAAGTAACAAGACAAATTAAAATTGCAATTTGCATTAAAATTATCCAGCCTCTTCTATGACCAAGTTTTTTGGTTAGATATGGTATTTGTAATCTGTCTATCAATGGTGCCCACAAATAGTTAAAAGCATAAACTCCAAATATCAAACCAGCCCAACCAATTGTTGATCTACTCAAACCTTCTTCCTTGAGCCATAGACTTAAACTACTTCCTATTAAAACCCATGGAAAACCAGAGATTGCTCCAAGCAATAAAATTCTAAGCATTCTTCTATCAAAGTAGACAGAAAATGTTTCTGAAAGCGATTGTTTTTTAATTTCAATCATAATTAATTTCTCCAAAATGAAGGTAGAAACAATACGAGTATAGCAAACAATTCCAATCTACCCAAGATCATTCCAAGACTTAAAATCCACTTAGATACATCTGATAAACTAGAAAAATTACCACTAGGACCAATTGTAGAGCCTAATCCTGGTCCAACATTTGAAATTGAAGTCGCAGCACCAGAAATTGAAGTAACAAAATCTAAACCACTTAAAGACAATAATGCAGTTATTACAAAAAATATAACCAAGTAAAGAAAAATGAAAGAGATGATCGAAGCCATAAATTTATCATCCACAGTATTTTTGTCATATTTAATTATAAATACTCCTCTTGGGTAAATAATTTTTTTTAATTGATTAACAATAAATAAATATAAAATTTGAATTCTAAAAATTTTAACTCCACAGGTTGTTGAACCAGCACATCCACCAATGAACATTAGGGTTAAAAAGAAAATTAATGGAAAGTTTCCCCATCCATCAAATTCTCCAGTGACATATCCTGTACCAGTTAAAATAGAAATAACATTAAAAAAAATTGCCCTAATATTAATTTGAGAAAAATCTTT
>Ga0209335_10005214_pt1 | contig 12018 bp, 13 predicted proteins | sample COG_09_FD_184753 | JGI IMG/M metagenome (GOLD analysis project Ga0209335, IMG submission 184753) | Pelagic Microbial community sample from North Sea - COGITO 998_met_09 (SPAdes) (version 2) | ecosystem: Environmental > Aquatic > Marine > Neritic zone/Coastal water | place: Helgoland, sampling...
TCGCCGGTTTCGTTCATGATTTACATATTTATACTGATGATATAAGTTTTTCAATTTTATATTAATCCCGATAAATATACTCAATCGTATTCTTCGCGCCAGGCTACGATGTAACCGGCGCCCATACAGTGTTTGCACTCTTCCTCCCCCGAGCCATTGCACACAGGACAATCGTTGTTGGTGCCGATTAAATCGTGTCCCAACATCATAAACCCAGTGCCCGCGCAAAAACGGCATCGCACTTCCCCCTCGCCATCGCACGTTTCGCACATATGACCACACAAGTCCTCTTTCGTCACGTCGCACACCTCCGTCTGTTCGCGTATCTGCCATATCAAATCCAGGTGTTTCATCCGCTCAAACGGCGTCAATTTCGTCTTGCGAGATGGAATTAGCGCATTCGTTTGCCACAGTGCGAGGAGAGCGAGACACATAATTTTAAATGAAGGTTTTGACATATTATATATCTTACCAAATATATATTTAAGATATATATTTAAGATATATACGAGTAAACCTTTAATCGCGAGCGACCGATTATGATTTAAAGAAAAAACTATTCATATTAATATTAAAATGGGAAAGGTTGATTACATTTCGCAGGTTGTAATCGGTGTTGCTATCGTCTACACCGCGTTTCATATTGTTAAGCGGATTAGATTTGTCAATGCTAACGCCCCTCTTCCGCTCAACTAGAGTGATAGCTATTATATAATATTTAAAGCGGGGTCTTAATTATTAATATTATGAATAATAAAGACCATCTAAGAAACCGATACAAACTATATTTATCGGATTATGATAAATATAGTTATAAGCCGATAAAATACGAGGATAATACATTCAGCGCGGCTTACATTCCATGTTTTATATTTGGAACAGTATTAATATACGCGACTTTTTATGGCGTTGTTTATACTGGATTACTCGCAATTACCTATATTTTGTGAATAGTTGTCGCGCTATTAGCGCCTCTTTTTTGTGCCCCTCTTTTTTGCGCGCCTTTTTTTTGCGCGCCTCTTTTTTGTGCGCCTCGTTTTCGTGCGCCTCTTTTTCGTGCCACGCGCCTTGCTGTATGCGGTGGCAAACTCTTCACCTGTCAATGTATCAGTACCTGGTAGAAATTCTGAAAGATTCTTGGTTACACCTCTATGTCCTATTGATTTTGAAATTTGTGAACTTAGAGTCACGTTGCGTTTGCCCTTATTTTTTTTAATAACTTTCAATTTCTCATCCACTGCGAGAATAAGTTGATTTATAAAAGAAACATACCTAAAAAAACGCGGGGGTGAATACTCGCTGCCATCACCAAAATCCTGTCTGTCGGGGTATATTTGCTTCATATTTCCAGCCGTACATTTTCCATCGCCGCAATCAAACATACCATCATCGCCACCACTATAATCAGCTTTCCATATTGTTTTTCCTACGAGCGAAGTATTAAACACGTATACGCCACCGCGACCTCCACCGCTCTCTATTTCGATTTGGTATCTGGTCAGCGGGGTTCCGTCTAAAATAAGATCGCCCTCGTCTAATTCTTTCACGAGGTCTTTGATTTTTCTTTGCCCGCTTTTGAAAACGGAACTATTAGTAGACGGTTTATCAAAGCTCGTTAATAATCTTCTAATCTCAATTAACTTGCCCTTTACAGATTTATCTTCTGATACGCTCGCCATCTTTATATATACAGTTGATATTTTAAACGTATAATGTAATTTGGGTTAATCGTTGAACCAGCGCTTCATATAGAAGTCCTCGCTTATTTCGGGCTCCATATCAAAGCCGTAGACCACCGAACCGTTTATTTTGGACGAAACGATTGCCATATCCTCGTTATCCGACGAGGGCTTATCCTCGTTCGCGTAGTACATATTGCCTAACTGGATTATTTTGCCTATGAAAATCATATCATGTCCTACGTAGGATTGGTCGTATCCGCTCTGGATATTCAGCCAGATGTTTTTTCCGGCGAATTTGATCGCGCAGTTGGTGTTTATTTCATTCGTGTCGTTGAACAAATTCCATTTGCCCGACAGCGTCTTGCCTGCGTAATTCAAATGGACGCTGTTCCACGTGCTGTTCGGGTGCAGCTCCACTATGTAGAGCTTGCTCGTGTGGACGTTCTCTAATATCCAATTTCCGGTAACGTTGTTCTGGTTGAGGTAGGTGGAGGTGTCGCTGCCATTAACGAACGAGATGTTGTGGAATTGGCTGAATGCGGGGAGCATCGTGAAATTATTGAGGTAGTGGGGCGCGACGAGGCCCTCGCAGACCTGCCCGCTAATATTCAGCGTATTGTTGAACACTTTCCCGTAATACTTCTTCTCCGTGTCGGCGTCGCGCACATTGCAATAAAACACGCCGTCGTCTACCTCCCAATACCCGACGTAATCGCTCTTCTCAACCGATGACTGGTAAATCACGCCATGCGGTTTCAGATGGATGATTTTTTGCTCGCCGTTCTCTCTAACGCGCCAGGACCCCACGAAGGAGTCCTCCGCCATTTCCGCGCCCATCGTCGGCGTCCTATTATTTAATCTCATCGCGTTCATCATAAAAGACAAATAGAGGAATCGCATCTTACTATATTACTATTAATACCTATAAATTAATATCTTCAAAGCTTTATTTAAAGGCGTTTATTCTAATTGCTTTTATAATCTCATCAAGCGTGTATTAGGTTAATTTTTATTTGTTATACTTTCAAGAGTTACCAACCAGCCTTCGATGTAACCCTACTTTTCGTTTCAATGTCATCAATTCGTTTATTTATGATATTGAACATATTGTATGTTGCCTCAATATGTGCCTCCATAACTTGTTCCTTTGTTGGTTTTGGTTGTGGTTTCGTGCCTTTTTCACATATTTGTTTAATTATTGAAAGTTTTTCCGTTAAAATATTATACTGGTCATATTCTACTGATGCTAACATTTTTTCAAGTTCAACAAAATCAACATTTCTATATTTATTAGGGTGGTAATCTGCGCCCCTCTCTGCTCGACTCTTCATTCTATCTTTTTCACGCTGAGATAATTCTTCATATGCTTTATGTGAACTAATAATTAACGAATAGTGACCTCTAATTCCATTAATAACTCGCCTTTTCGTGTGTTCTTGGACTTTATTATTTATATTTTCAATATCAACCCTCTTAGCCTCACGACATTCGTCCAACCAAGTCCTCAAAACTTTCAAATTCGCATCCATTGACGTTTCGGTCTCTTGAACATGTGTAATGGTAATTATTTGTGTGGATGGTTGTTGAACGCTCAAATTGTCAATTGCCCTCACAATTTTCCTCAACTGAACCTCTCTAGCCCCCGCCTCTGCGAGTTCCTCCCTTAGTTGAGGCATCATATTGTCATCGCCATACAGTTCCGACATCATATCATCTGTGTATTCAAATCCTAGATTTTCAAAGACCGCTCCATATCTCACGACATAACTTGGGTCGATACTGGCGAGGAAGTCGTTTGTCGATACGCGTGTTTGAGACATATTAATTGCTTTTATTGATCCTTTCTTGTTGTTTTTGTCATACATATAATGTGTTAAGTCATTTCAATTTTATAACCCTCTACTTATAATAATATTCTTTATTTGCGCTTTCGGGTTGCTCTTCTTCTCTTTTTAACTTGCGGATTGTTATTTTTACGCACAGATTTTCTTTTATACATAGATTTTCTTTTACGTTTTGATTTCTTCTTCTTACGTTTTGTTTTATTTTTCTTTTTTTTTTTGATTCCTTCTCCAAAACTTCCAGTAAATGGGTCATTATCTGGTGAAGGAATATCTTCTACATCTTGAGGGCTCATAGGTTCATACTGTAATGGCGGTGGCTCCAGAGGAGGGCTAGGGCTGGGACTTGGTGGGTGCGGAAACTGATTTACACTATTTGGACTGGGCATATATTATAATATGTTATAATATATTATTGTATTTTTTCATGCAGCTATTACTATAGTTGTTTGTTGCGACGAATGTAATAAATGAGGTGCTTCTGGTATTAGTGTGTCGCTTGTAATATTATTGGGTATTATTGGAATTATAATTCTCCTGTTGATAAAATAATAATTAGTTTACAAAAATATATGATATAGAATATTTGGTAATTAAAAAAATATATTATTTATGGTATTATATTATTTATGGTATTAATTCGCGGGCGCGCGCTACTCATCGGTTCGGTGAAACAATGTCGGCCCACGTTTTTTTCTGGGGGTATGGTTCTTGCGGTATCAACCACCGCTCCCTCTCCGCTTCGTAGGTTTTCTCCGTCAGCAAGTAAATGCGCATGTGGTTGTGGAGGATGTCGTGGTCATACAGCTCGCGGATGAGATGCAGACTGTTGATGGTTCCTTTCGCGAGAATGGAGTACTTGTCTTCAACCGGCCCGCACGCGTTCATACACCGACACCACTTGAGCTTAGACCAATGGTCGCCGGGTCTGTGAGGTTCGCCCATAATATCTGTTGTTTGTACAATTAACAACCGCGTGGTCGTATATTTCAATTTTTATATATATAAATTTAATATATATAAATTTAATATCTATATTATTGCATTAAATTTATAGGAAAATTGATAAAAGAAATATCATATGAGAGGACGCAATATGTTGCATCCTCTTAAGCGAATCGTGGGCGATGTTGTTATCATCACGACTATCTCTGTAGGATACTGCGTCTCGCTCTTTACGATGATTGTTGTCGGAGAGAAACTGCGAGATTTCTCATTTAAAAATAGCTAAATTAGGTGGGGGGAGGGTGGTAATAGGTTTTTGTGTTTAACGTGGATATTCGCGTAGAATCGTAGTATCGGGCTGGTAAAGTGGGTGTGCCGGTTTGCCTGTCTTATTTATCTTGAGACAATATGGATTTGGAACCAGCGGTTTAAGCCATTCGGGCTCGCTCGCATCGTTGCCCCACGCAAATACGATTTTATCGCACGACGCAACCAACTCTCTTACGTGCTTTTCATTCTCGCTGCCCGTCGGGTCGGTCACGCTCTTTAGTTCGGCGGGGTCAGTGGCGCGGTATGCGTAAATATTACAAACCTTAAGCCCACCATATCCCCACGCCCTAGTGAATTTAATTAGTTTTTTTATGGTTCTATCGTCTTCGTTCTCGTCGGCGGTTGACGGATTCAGCATAATATAAGCTATGCTTGGCTTATTATCGTCCCATTCCCGTTCCAACATCCATCGGTAAACTCTATCTTCGGATAAAATAGCACTCTTCCTCATCATTGTCTATGCTAATCCTTTTAATTTCTATAAATCAATTTTGTATGTATTTATTCGCAACCATCGTCATCACTCCAATTTGGTTTTGCCCGACAAAATGGACAACATTGGTTCTCTGGCATTACCATATTTTTTTTGTATTCTTTCCATTTATCTTCTACTATGGACATATTAATCCAGAACTCTATTTCTTTGTTTTCATATTCAATAAAGCTTTCCGTATTCATCCAATCAGGTCTATCATTTTTTAAATCATCTCTTATATTTTTACGGTTCTCTATTTCTATTGGTATGTCGGAATCCTTTATGGTCTCATCTGATTCATCCACATATGTATATCCATGTTCTTCTCTAAAATTTACATAACAATCATATTGTTCTTCGTCTATATTATCTGGAACAGCAACCTCATATTTCATCATATACCCTTCCCCATTCATTTGTCTCTCATTTGGACTCGTTCCAAAATAATTTGTTTTACAACAATCTATACATATTTCGTGTGTGCACGTAGGTAATTTAATTAAATTTTTATCAATTAAACAAATAGGACATTCCTTTACTTCACTAGCAGTATCATATTGTTCACCAAATGAAAAACATTTTTTAGTAAATGGAATTATGTCGGTAGCCGAGGAACAAAACCATATACCACCTCGTTCTTCTATAAAGCGACTATCACCCTGAAATTTTTCACAAAAAAAACAATGTTTGTCTATAATATATTCTGCCATATAACGTAGATTTACTAGACCTATTTAATATATAATTAAATTGATTTAATATAATATTTCGGGTAAATTGTAACTATTATGGAAATACGTAATTATTTCAAACCTACGAATAAAACTACCTCCAATGGTAAAGCATTACCCAATACTATAAAAACACCTATAAAAAAAAATAAGGAGGTAAAATTAAGAGACGATATTGAAAAAACGAAAGAGTTATATATAAAATATCTTACGGGTGAAAAAATGAAGAAGGGAAATGAAGACACTATATATTCTACGAAATCAATCGATGACGAAATAGATTATATTCAAGACTCTGGATACACATTCATACGAAATAGACTTATTAATATATATTTACTAACAAATAATAGTATTTGTAAGATAATTAGAGGTCTTAGATATACTAATCCACCACTCTTGTTAACTGACATTGAACGTAAACCATTTGCATTCATATCGTTTGAATATCAGCTACTTACATTTGATAGAGCCATGACTATAAAAAAATACAATAATTTATGTGTATCTGATGATATAATCAAAGAAACGTGGATTATCCATCATTTTATTAAAAAGGAAAAGGCGTTATATATTAAAAAAAAAGAGTTAAGGTCACATTACATTACATTTTGCGAAGAATTTGATTATTCTCCTGAAGATGTGTTAAAGGTAAAATTCATAAAAAGGAAGTTAATCAACAAAACACAGTATTTTACAACAGACCATTTTATTAATATGGAAGTAGATATGACAGATAAATTTCTTGAACTCTTTAATTGTGATAACAGACTCTCTGCGTATGATTGTATAGAATCCTTTGAAAATAGCGGAGACCGCTACAGTAAAAAGGATTCAATTCAACAACGCGGCGTTAAATGTTTAATTGAACATAATTTCGCGATATTAACCGGTGGACCGGGAACAGGCAAAAGCACCTGCGTCGTTGATGCGATTAGATACTGTAATATTGATGAAGAGCATGTATGTATATGTGCTCCTACCGGTAAGGCTTACAAAGAGTTATCTGATAAAATAGAGAAAGATGGAATTAGGTTGAATAAAACCCTATCAGGAACGTTACATAAAATGGTGTTTGATGTGTTTCAAAAAATTAATGCGAATATTTTGAAAGGAGAAGAGACGGCTATTCCAAAGTTAATCGTATTAGATGAGGCGAGCATGGTGGACATATTTATGTTCAGACATTTATTAAACTACGTTGAGATGTTCGAGTGTAGACTGTGGGTTATTGGTGACCCCGATCAATTACCTCCTATAGGTGCCGGACAACCGTTCATTAATATTATTGAATTTCTAGAAGATAATTTACTTAGCTGTGATGATGAACGCGGCGATGAATATAACCCTATAATTAAATTGCAAAAGAACTATCGTTGTGAGGATATCCCAGATGTAATTGAAAAATTAGGTAAGATGAAGCGTTATGACAAAATTTACACTAAGGAATTAGTAGAATCGCCAAACATTGAGTGGATAGAAATTGATGAAACCGACGAAGATATTGACGAACAACTATTTAAAATATTTCAAAATACTAATTTTGACTGGAAAGATAAGGAAACCATTATTATAACACCCCAACACAAAGAGAGCTGTGGTTGCGCAAACTTAAATAAACTTATTCAAAGCCGATACAATAAGAATATTGCATCAGTTAAACCCGAATATAAGGTTTATAAGCTGGGAGACAGAGTAGTTAGAAAAGAAAATGACTATACCGGGGAGTGTATCAGGGTCAATGGCGACCAAGCACAGATTACAAGTATTAATAGGGAGAAGCACACATTGGGAGTAAGATATGATAATGGTGATTTACAAGAAATTAAAATTAAAGATTTCGAGGAATTATTTGATTTATTCTACGCGTCAACTATACATAAATTACAGGGGACGGGCAAAGACATCGGATATTTGTTTATATCAAAGAAGCACTCAATGTGGTGGAACGAACAAAGCTGGACTCTACTATATACGGCTATTAGTAGAATTAAAAAGAAACTGATAATTATTGGAAACCCAAAACAATTCTTGAGTGCCCAAAAAAAGAGCTGTTATTCAAAACCGTCTATATTTATGAAAGAAGGGTTTGACGGTATTTAAATATTATACATCTTAATATATTGTTTAAATAATCAACTATAATTGTCGTAATACATGTAATGTCTTTCTAGTATTTCGGTGTTCTCTTCGTTTGATATCCTAGTCAATTGTGTTTCTATTTGTTTTTGTAGGGCGAACAGTCTGGTTGCGATTTCGGGGTTCTTATTTTTGCCGTTTTTCGATTTATATTTGTCTGGATTAAAGCGAATATATATCCATTTTCCTCCGTGGACCATAAATAGGTCGTCGTAACGGACTTCCTCGTCCATTTCATCGTATCCTTTGTGTTGATTTTCATCGGTTTCTACGACTAATAGGGTGTTGCCTACCAAGACGCGGTGGTCAATTCGTCTGCGATGCGTACAATCACAATTGCCGGTATACAAACATTTATCGTGCTGCCACCCTTTAAAATTTGCATTGATGAAATCCCTCACGGCAATCTCCTTCGTCTTACTTACAATTTGAAATGATAGCGGATCGTTTGGAAAGAGGTGTTGAAAACAATGAGAACAGTAACCCTTGTATTTATTTGCTACATGTGTATCGCAAAATTCGGATTTACATCGTTTGTTTAATACATCTATCATTGTTTCTGTTTTACACTGACTACAGCAAATAGCTGATTTTTCACTCGGTTCGTTGAAACTTGGTTGTGCTTTTCCACATTTACACTTTTTTGCCGTAATATCTATCATTGTTTCTGTTTTACATTCACTACAACAAATAGCTGGTTTTTTTCCTGGTTCATTATAACGAGGTTGTGCTTTTCCACATTGACATCTTTTACTTACTACATTCACCATGGTTTCTGTTTTACATAGACTACAACAAATAGCTCTTTTTTTCCCCGGTTCATTAAACAGAGGTATTGTTTTCCCACATTTACACTTTTGTCTTGTAATATCTATCATCGTTTTCGTTTTACATTGCATACAACAAATTGTTGTTTTTTTACCTGGTTCATTATAACGAGGTACTGCTTTTCCACATTTACACTTTTTTGCCGTAATATTTACCATCGTATCTGTTTTACATTTACTACAGCAAATAGGTATTTTTTCTCCTAGTTCATTAAAAGTTGGTTGTGCTTTTCCACATTTACATTTTTTTGCCGTAATATTTACCATCGTTTCCGTTTTACATTTACTACAGCAAATAGGTGTTTTTTCTCCTGGTTCATTAAAAGTTGGTTGTGCTTTTCCACATTTACACCTTTTACTTACCACATCTACCATTGTATCGGTTTTACATAGACTACAACAAACAGGCGTTGTTTCTCCGGGTTCGTTGTAATTAGATTGTGCTTTTCCACATTGACATTTTCTGCTCACCACGTTAATCATCGTATCAGTTTTACATATATTACAACAAATAGGCGTTGTTTTACCAGACTCGTTAAAGCATGGTATCGCTTTTCCACATTTACATCTTTTGTCTTTGACATTTACCATCGTATCTGTTTTACATTTACTACAGCAAATTGGCGTTCTTTTTCCCGGTTCATTATATGTAGGTAGTGCTTTTCCACATTGACACCTTTTACTTGCCACATTTACCATCGTATCCGTTTTACATTGACTACAGCAAATTGGTGGTTTTTTTCCTAGTTCATTAAAACTAGCTATCGCTTTTCCACATTTACATCTTTTGCTTACCACATTCACCATCGTATCTGTTTTACATTGACTACAGCAAATCGGTGGTTTTTTTCCTGGCTCATTAAAAGATGGTTCTGCTTTTCCACATTTACATATTCTGGACTTTACATCTATCATTGTATCCGTTTTACATTCACTACAGCAAATTCGTTTTGTTTCTCCCGGTTCGTTAAAACGCGGGTGTGCTGTCTTGCCGCATTTACATCTTTTGTCTTTGACATTTACCATTGTCTCGGTTTTACATTGACTACAGCAAATTGATTTTGTTTCTCCTGGTTCGTTAAAACTTGGTCGCGCTTTCCCACATTTACATACGTCCCAATGCCCTCTCCTCCCTTCCTTGTGCTCTTTGCACCTATCTGGTTTTCCATAAGTTAAAGCATAACTTGCTCTGTTTCTACAATTTCCATAATTACAAATAATAGGCATTATAAATAAATATATATGTGAGTATTTAAGTGTTTATGTCCGTTGTTTTATGGATGAGGACATATTTTTTAATTTAATTTTTATTTTTTCAATTCTATTTTACAGAATTCAATAAAAACACCAGATATTTTCTATATTGTGAAATGACTTTCGAAAAAATAAAAAATAAAAATAAAAAAGACGTTTGTGACGATGATGTAGGGATTTGATTATTTAAACCATAAAATCTATGTAGGTATTTTATGGTCACAGTATTTTGGGCATATTTTCTCTTATAATTAAAAGGTTTAGGAACTTTTTTACTAGCATTATATAAGAACCAAATGCTAGTTAATTCGGTCCAAAATATACCCTTTAAATTTGTTTGTGAGAAGTGTGACTATCACAGTAACAAAAAATCACAATATACACGACATTTACAAACGAAGAAGCATATTTCTAAAAATGCTAGTAGAGATGCTAGTGAAAAAGTCCCTTACGCGTGTAGCTGTGGAAAGGTATTTTTACACGACTCTAGTTATTATAGGCATAAGAAAACATGCATAACTTGTACAGACATAACAATCGTCGAAGAAAATAAGGATGGCGATACGATAGTTACCGACGCGAACGTCTTGAAGTTGCTACAGGAGACGATGACTCAAAATAAGGCACTACAGGAGCAGATGATTGCGATGCAGGTGGAGCACGAGACCGCCATTGTCAAGCAGAACGAGGTGCTGAAGGACATCATCCCGAAGCTGGGCGAGACGCTGACGTCTACGACGAACAACATCAACAGCAACAACAACATTATCAACGTCCAGATGTTCCTGAACGACAAGTGTGCGGACGCGATGTCCATCCAGAATTTCGCGAATCAGTTGCTCATCACGATGGACGACCTGACGAAGAGCAAGAAGGACTGTATTTCCAATGTGGTATTGAAAAACTTAAAGCCGCTCTCGCTAACTGAACGTCCCTTCCACTGTACCAATCTGAAGAAGAAGGAGTGGTTTGTGAAGGACGAGACAGAAGGCTGGGAGGAGGACACCGGAGAGAAATTAATAAAAAACACTGAATATGGAATACAGAGGAAATGGTGTAACGAGTTTGAACGCCGCTACCCCGACTGGATGAAGGACGATGCCGCGAAGGACCGCTACATCCAGATCGCCGGCTCCACCACCGCCGCCCTGGACGAGAAGACCAAGCTGAAGCTCCTGCGCGAACTGGCGAGCGAAGCCACCCTGAACACTGGGGAACTTGTCGGGTGAGGTTGGAGGGATTCGCCTCTCATTGCGACGTGTTAAAAAAAATTGAAATTGCTTTGGATGTTACAGTATAAGACACACAAAACAACATGCAATCAATGAATACGCAAACTCAGACCGACAACATAATGCTCGAAATGCGCGATAATAATACGAAGGCAGCGAATAAGGCAGCGAATAAGGCAGCGAGGGAGGCAGCGAGGGAGGCAGCGAAGAAGGCGGCGAAGAAGGCGGCGAAGAAGGCAGCGAAGAAGGCGTTGAAGAAGGCAGCGAAGAAGGCAGCGAAGAAGGCAGCGAAGAAGGCGGCGAAGAAAGCGGACAACCCAATCGTTGAGTCTACTACGCCGCCCAATAAGAATTTCGAGATAGCGTATGCGCTCTTAAAATTGTCTAATAGCGTAACAAACGATGACAGATACGCTTGGCCGCGCGGAGAAATATACAGTAATGCTGCCGATAAAATCAGCAAGCTTGACTATCCGGTTACGAACGGGTGCGAGTTGGCATTTGGTCCCAAAAAGATTTATGGTATCGGCAAGGGTGTTGCGCGATTGATAGATGAGTATTT
>Ga0209335_10005227_pt1 | contig 12000 bp, 10 predicted proteins | sample COG_09_FD_184753 | JGI IMG/M metagenome (GOLD analysis project Ga0209335, IMG submission 184753) | Pelagic Microbial community sample from North Sea - COGITO 998_met_09 (SPAdes) (version 2) | ecosystem: Environmental > Aquatic > Marine > Neritic zone/Coastal water | place: Helgoland, sampling...
ATAAATCGATTGGAACTTCAAAATTTTTAGCCGAAATTGGGTGGAGAGAATTTAATCACACATTAATAAATTATTTTCCACACATGTTAAAAAATAATTATTCCAAAAAATTTGATAAATTTCCTTGGGAAAAAAATATTAAATTTTTATCAGCTTGGAAAAAAGGAATAACCGGATATCCCATTGTAGATGCAGGAATGAGAGAACTTTATTCAACTGGTTGGATGCATAATAGAGTAAGAATGATTGTGGGATCATTCTTAGTAAAACATTTGTTAATTAATTGGAAAGAGGGAGAAAAATATTTTAGAAATTGTTTATTAGATTACAGTGAGGCAAGCAATGTTGCAGGATGGCAATGGGTTGCAGGAAGTGGTGCTGATGCTGCACCTTATTTTAGAATTTTTAACCCCATACTTCAAGGAGAAAAATTTGATAAAGAAGGTGAGTATGTAAAAAAATGGATTCCCGAATTAAAAAATATTTCTAAGAAATTTATACATAAGCCATGGGAATTAAAAGATGAAAAATATTTTAAACTAGGAAGAGATTATCCATTTCCATTGGTAAAGCACGAAGAGGCAAGAGCGAAAGCACTAAGTGCATTTAAAAGGATTTAATAATTAAATATGACCGTGACAATGTTTAAATTTTTTACCAGACCCACAAGGACACTTTTCATTTCTACCTACTTTTTTTTCTTCTTTTGTATTTGTATTATCGGTAATTTTTTCTTCCTCTTGATTGGAGATAATAATATTTAAATTAAAAAGGAATTTAATTACATCATTTTTAATTTTTGCTAATAGACCCTCAAATAGTACAAACGCTTCTTTTTTAAATTCTGATAAAGGATCTTTTTGACCATACTGTCTAAGACCTATGACTTGTCTTAATTGTTCTAAATACTGCAAGTGAGACCTCCAAGAAAAATCTATTATTTGGAGGAATATTTTTTTTTCTAAAATATTATTTTGACTTTCGCCTAAAATTTCAATTCTTGATTTCTTTTTATTTGAGTATAGTTGTTTTATTTTATTAAAAAATTCAATTTCTAGCAGCTTTCCGTATTCTAAAAGCTCAGAGTCATTAACAGCATTACCAGTAATACCTTTTACTTCTGTAAGGTAGTTTTTTTTATCATTAGATTTCTGATAATTCTTCCTCGTTTCATTTAAATCTTTAAGTACTTCATCAAAAAAATCTTTTAAAATCTCATTAATATTATTTTCTTTTAAAATTTTTAATCTTTGTGAAAATATGACTTGTCTTTGATCGTTCATAACATCATCAAACTTAATTAAAGTTTTTCTGATATCAAAATTCCTATTCTCAACTTTCTTTTGAGCTCTCTCCATAGCTTTGTTAATCCATGGGTGATCAATAGACTCATTTTCTTTAAGCCCTAATTTTTGAAGCATTCCATCAATAGAATCTCCCCCAAAAATTCTCATTAATTCATCTTGTAAACTTATAAAAAATATCGTGCTACCTGGATCTCCTTGTCTACCAGATCGCCCTCTAAGTTGATTATCTATTCTTCTACTTTCATGTCGTTCTGTTCCTATTATAAATAAGCCCCCAAAATTTTTTACTTTTGACTCGTTTTCTCTAATTTCATTAATGTCACCTTTTTTCCCATCTTCTATAAAATCTTTATTTCCACCAAGTTTAATATCAGTTCCTCGACCCGCCATATTTGTAGCAATTGTAACCGCACCAACTTTTCCTGCCCCAGCAATAATTTTTGCTTCTTTTTCATGTTGTTTTGCATTAAGCACATTATGTTTTATTTTTTCTTTTTCTAAAAATGTAGAAATTCTTTCTGACTTTTCAATACTTGTCGTTCCAACTAAAACCGGTTGTCCTTTTTTATTACACTCAATGATCTTGTTTGTTATAGCGTTATATTTTTCTTTTTCTGTTCTAAAAATTTGATCATTAAAATCTTTTCGTAACATTTTTCTATTTGTGGGTACAGAGACTACATTTAATTTATAGATATCATGAAATTCTTCAGATTCAGTCATAGCTGTTCCAGTCATTCCAGCTAATTTTTTATATAATCTAAAATAATTTTGATAGGTTATTGATGCAAGAGTTTGATTTTCTTCTTCAACTTTGACATTTTCTTTTGCTTCTATCGCCTGATGCAATCCATCAGAAAACCTTCTTCCATCTAAAACTCTTCCAGTAAACTCATCGATAATTTGTACTTTACCATCTCGTAAAATATAATCAGTATCTCTCTTAAAAAGAAGATTTGCTTTTAATGCTTGATTGATATGATGGACTAGATCTAAATTAGCTGGGTCATAAAAGTTGTTATTTTTTAATATTTTTTTTTGTATTGCTAATTTTTCAATTTTATCAATTCCCATATCAGTTAAAATGGCATTTTTATTTTTTTCATCTAATTCATAGTCGTTTCTTTGTAAATGTTTAATAAAATTATTCGATGTAAGGTAAAGTGTAGTCTTGTCGTCTAATTTACCTGAAATTATTAATGGTGTTCTTGATTCATCAATTAGAATACTATCTACTTCATCAACAATACAGAAATTATGCGTCCTTTGAACCATCTCACTTAACTCATATTTCATATTATCTCGAAGATAATCAAATCCTAGTTCATTATTAGTTGCATAAGTAATATCACAACCGTAATTTTTTTTTCTTTCAATATCGTCTATATTATTTGTAATACAGCCGGTTGAAACTCCCAGATAGTTAAATACTTTTCCCATCCAAGCAGAGTCTCTTTCTGCCAAATAATCATTTACGGTAACTATGTGTACACCTTTTCCCATTAAGGAGTTTAAGTATGCTGGAAGTGTGGATACTAAAGTTTTTCCTTCACCTGTTTTCATTTCAGCAATCTTCCCGTCGTGTAATATTAATCCACCTGCTAATTGGACATCATAATGTCTTTCTCCCAAAGTTCTCTTCGCTGCCTCTCTAACTAATGCAAAGCTTTCTGGAATAATTTCGTCTATTTTTAATGATTGATTTTGTAAATTCTTTTTAAAATTATATGTTTTTTCCCTGATATTAGCTTCAGAAAGTGATTTAACTTCGTTTTCCTTGCTATTAATGGCTAAAATTATATTTTGAATTTTATCCAATTCTTGTTGATTAGAACTTTTAAATAATTTATTTAAAGCCCTTGATAATATATTCATTATACATCTATATATGTATTTATAATCTAAATTAAATAGTAATTATGACGATAAACATAAAAAATTTTTTAAATGATAAAACAAAACTGTCTAAAATGGGAGAGTTTCAAAATTTAAAACAAATAGATGGGCTTGAAATGTCCTCCACATCAGCAGATTTATATGGAAATGGCAGAGATGATTTAGCCTTATTTTATTTCAAAAATGGAGCAAATTATGCATCCGTAACCACAAGCAATAGTATAGTTTCAGAAACTATAAATTGGAATGAAAGTTCCCAAAAAAAATCTATAAAAGGTTTACTGGTTAATACTAAAAACGCGAATACTTTTACTGGAAAACAAGGAAAAGAAAGCTTAGATATTATAGCAAAAAATTTAGCAAAAAATTTAACCATAAAAGAGTCAAAATCCAAAGAAGGTATTTCCGAAACAGTAAGAACTAAAGATTTAATATTTGCCTCAACAGGTGTAATTGGCGAACAATTTCCAACAGAACAAATAAAAGAAGTTCTGCCAGATTTAGTTCAAAAATTAAAGGCGGAGCATAATAAGTTATACTGGTTAAAAATTGCGTCAGCTATAATGACCACTGACACAAAACCAAAAGTTGCTTATGAAGAATTTATTGTTGGAGACGAACTTGTAAAAATATCAGCAATTGCAAAAGGTTCAGGTATGATAGCGCCAAATTTAGCTACAATGCTTTCATTTATATTTACGAATGCAGATATTGATACTAAACTTTTAAAAGCAGTTTTGAAAAGAGCAGTATCAAATTCGTTTAATGCAATAACTGTCGATAACGATCAATCTACTAATGATATGGTTACATTATTTTCTACAAAAACTATTAAAATTGGTAAAAGTTTGTCTCTGGTAGACAAAAGTATACAAAAATTTGAGCTAGCACTCAAAAGGTTATGTGTAAATCTCGCCCAACAAATTGTTGTGGATGGAGAAGGAGCAAAAAAATTTTTAACAATTAAAGTAATTAATGCCAAGTCATTAAGTAGTGCTAAAAACATCGCTTTCTCTGTCGCAAATTCACCTTTAGTCAAAACCGCTGTTGCAGGGGAAGATCCTAACTGGGGAAGAATTGTAATGGGTGTAGGTAAGTCAGGAGAAATAATTGATATAAAAAAATTAAAAATTAAGATAGGAGAATTTATAGTAGCAGAAAATGGAAAAATATCTGAAACATATGATGAAGAAAAATTAAAAGAATATATGGCGTGGGACTCAATTAAAATTGAAATTAATTTGAAACTTGGTAGTGATGCCTTTGAATGCTATACGTGTGATTTTACTCACGATTATATTGATATTAACGCTGATTATAGGAATTAGATGATAAAGTATAATTTAAAATGTGAAAAAAATCATGAATTTAGCAGTTGGTTTTTAGATTCTCACGAATATGAGAAATTAAAAAATAAAAAATTATTAGAATGTATTTTTTGCTTATCTAAAAAAATTGAAAAAATGATTATGTCTCCTATGATATTAGGCAAAAAAGCAAAAGAAATAGAAACTGATTTTTTAAATCAAAATCCTGCAAACGCAAAAAATGAATTATTAAAAATTAGAAAACACATAGAAAAAAATTTTGAATTTGTTGGTGATCAATTTAGCAAAAAAGTTAGAGAGGTGTATTACGACGAAAAATCTAAAAAAGCTATTTATGGAACCACCACTTATGAGGAAAGAGAAGAATTAAGGGAAGAAGGAATCGATCTGTTAAGCATACCCTGGGTAAGTAAAGACAATTAATTTTTTGTACAACATACTATATAGTTTACAGAAAGATTTTCTGTTTTTTTCCATTTTTTTGCTAAAAGATTAAACTCTAATCCCGTTGTGTCCTTAATAGAAAAATTTTTGTCAGTTAATTTTTTTTGCAATTCTTCAGGTTTTATGAATTTATCCCAATCATGTGTTCCTATTGGAAGCCATCTTAAAATATATTCAGCTCCTACAATAGCCTTGATATAAGAAGTCAGAGTTCTATTAAGTGTTGCGGTGAACATTAACCCATTTACTTTTAATAATTTATGGCAGGACTCTAGATATAAATTTACGTCATCTACATGCTCAATAATTTCCAGATTTAGTATTACATCAAATTTTTCCTTCTCAAACATTTGTTCTGGTGATTTATTCATATAATTAATTTTAAGATTATTATTTTTACTATGCAGTGCTGCAATTTTAATATTTTTTTCAGAAGCATCTATTCCTGTCACCTCACCGCCTAAGCGAGCCATTGGTTCACTAATTAATCCACCCCCACAACCAATATCAAGAATTTTTAAGTTTTTAAGAAAATCTTCTTTTTTTTGGTTTATTTTAAAATGTTTTGATAATTCTTCTATAATATACTCAATTCTAATAGGGTTAAACATGTGTAAAGGTTTGAATTTGCCATTTACATCCCACCATTCTTCAGCTAACTCTGAAAATTTTTGAATTTCCTCTTTATTTATTGTACTCATATATTTTTAATGAACTAATTATACTTAATTATGTTCAGTTTATATTATATTAAAATCTAGCAATGGCAAAAAAAGTATTAAAATTTGGCGGAACTTCTGTAGGAACTATTGAGAGAATCCTACATGTAGCGAAAATTGTAAAAAAGGAACATATAGCAGGCAACGAAGTAATAGTAATAGTTTCTGCTATGTCTGGTAAAACTAATGATTTGTTAGAACAGTCCAAAGCTATTTCTAAAAATTTTATTAGAAGAGAACTTGATGTACTTTTAACGTCGGGTGAACAAGTTACCAGCGCATTGTTGGCTGGAGCTTTAAACGATATTGGGATCAATTCAAGGTCATGGTTAAATTGGCAGGTACCTATTTTGACTGAAGGCGATCATTCAAACGCAAGAATTATTAACATGAACGTAACTAGAATAAACGAGTTTTTATTAAACAAAGGTGTAGCAATCATTCCTGGTTTTCAAGGAATTTCTAAAAAAGGTGATGTAACGACGATAGGCAGAGGAGGTTCAGATGCTACCGCTGTTGCTGTAGCGAAAATATTTAAAGCAGACTCGTGTGAAATATATACTGATGTAGATGGAGTTTTTTCTACAGACCCAAACAAAATTCCTGTAGCGAAGAAAATAGATAAAATTTCTTATGATGAAATGCTGGAATTATCATCTGTTGGTGCTAAAGTTATGCAATCATCAGCCGTACAAACCGCTATGATGTATAAAATTCCTCTAGAGGTTCGATCTACATTTACTGATAGGCAAGGAACAAAAATATTTAGCCAAGAAAGCATTGATTACACAAAAAGTGTTACTGGGGTGGCATATTCAAAAGATGACGCAAAAATTACTTTAATTGGCGTTCAAGATAAACCTGGTATTGCTGCTGATATATTTGAGCCATTAAGCAAAAATCAGGTGAATGTTGATATGGTTATTCAGAATATTTCATCAGATCAAAAAACTACAGACATTACTTTTACGATTAAAAGAGACGATTTTTTAAAGACTAATGAAATACTAAAAAATAATAAAAAAATTAAATATAAAAAAATGAGTCATAATGACAAAGTCTCCAAAATTTCAATTGTTGGCGCTGGCATGGTTTCAACACCAGGCGTAACATATAGAATGTTCCGTGGGCTAGCTGATGAAAAAATTAATATTCTAGCTATTTCAACATCAGAAATTAAATTATCAGTAATTATCAATGAAGATGATACTTTAAAAGCAATAAAAAAATTACATACAATTTTTGATTTAGATTAAAAATGGAAGTTAGACCTCACAGAATAATAAACAGAAAAAAAACTAAAGAAATTAAAGTTGGCAATGTATTAGTAGGAGGAAAATCTAAAATAAGTGTTCAGTCAATGACTAATACTCTTACGACCAATATCACAGAAACTATTAAACAAATTAAATCGCTAGAGGAAGCAGGTGCTGACATAGTTAGAGTTTCATGTCCCGACGAAGAGTCAACAAAAGCACTTAAGTTTATAGTCAAGAAAGTAAAAGCCCCAATAGTTGCAGACATACATTTCCATTATTTAAGAGCTGTCGAGGCTGCTAAGATGGGTGCAAGCTGCTTAAGAATAAATCCTGGAAATATTGGTTCAAAAGAAAGAATTTTAGAGGTAATTAAAGCAGCTAAAGATAATAACTGCTCAATAAGAATTGGAGTTAATGCCGGATCTTTAAATAAAACACTTCTTGAAAAGTATAAAGAGCCGTGCCCTGAGGCGCTAGTTGAAAGCGCATTGCATAATATAAAAATATTGGAAGACAATGATTTTTTTAATTTTAAAATTAGCGTCAAGTCATCCGATGTATTTTTAACAGTGAAAGCATATGAAAAATTATCAGCAATTTGTGACTACCCTTTACATCTCGGTGTAACCGAAGCCGGAGGATTATTAACAGGAAGCATAAAATCATCAATTGGAATAGGGCAGTTATTAATGAAAGGAATAGGAGACACTATTAGAGTTTCGCTTTCTTCAGATCCTGTTGATGAAATAAAAGCAGGTTATGAAATTTTAAAATCATTAGGGATTAGATCAAGAGGAGTAAATATTGTTTCATGCCCCTCTTGTGCGCGCCAGGCGTTTCCAGTAATTGAAACTGTAAAAAAATTAGAAGAAAAATTATCACATATTAAAACCCCAATTACATTGTCAATTATTGGGTGCGTTGTTAATGGACCTGGTGAAGCTGCACAAACAGAAATAGGTTTAACAGGAGGAGGACAGGACAATAACCTTCTTTATTTATCTGGTATTCCCCATGCTAAAGTCGCAAGCGCGGAAATAATAAATAAAGTCGTCCAGCTTGTTGAAGAAAAAGCGAGGGAAAAAATAACTAAATAATAATGATACCTATTGAAAAAGTTCAAGATATAATCGTAAAACACAATAAACTCGAAAAAGATTTATCGTCGGGTAGCGTGGATCCAAAAGTGTTTGCTCAAAAATCTAAAGAGTACTCTAACTTAGGAGAGATAATCACTATCGCAAAAGAATATGTGAATTTTGACCAGGAAGTAAAAGATTTAGAAAATATTATTAAAGATAAAAGTAATGATGAAGAAATAAAAGAAATGGCAGAAAAAGACTTAAGTCGTATTAAAATAAAAAAAGAAGATTATGAAAACAAACTAAAAGTATTTTTATTGCCAAGAGACGAAGACGATGAAAAGAATGCAATTGTGGAAATTAGAGCGGGCACCGGAGGTCTAGAAGCGTCATTATTTTGCGCAGATCTATTTAAAATGTATGAAAAAGTGTGCACAAAAAAAAAATGGAAGTTAGAAATTATTAATATATCAAAAAGTGAAGCAGGAGGTTTTAAAGAAGTAATATTTTCAGTGAACGGAAGTAATATTTACTCTTATTTAAAATATGAGTCAGGTGTTCATCGCGTTCAAAGAATACCCACAACAGAAACCCAGGGAAGAGTTCATACTTCAGCGGCAACAGTTGCTGTGCTTCCAGAAGTAGAAGAAGTTGATATACAAATTAAAGATTCGGATTTACGTATAGATGTTTTTAGAGCAGGAGGTCCAGGCGGACAGTCGGTAAATACAACTGATAGCGCTGTAAGAATAACACACATTCCGTCAGGAGTAGTTGTAAGTCAGCAAGACGAAAAATCTCAGCACAAAAACAAAGCTAAAGCTTTGAAAATATTAAGATCAAGAGTTTATGAAGCCGAGAAAAGAAAGAAAGATCAAGAGAGATCTAACGATCGAAGAAGTCAAATAGGTACCGGTGATCGATCAGAAAGAATAAGAACTTATAATTTTCCTCAAGGTAGAGTAACAGATCATAGAATAAATCTTACACTCCATAAACTTGAAGAGTTTTTAATAGGAGACGCTCACGAAGAGATGAATGATGAACTTAGATTAAAAGAACAGGACATGAAATTAAAAAATTTAAATTAATGCAAATCTTAGATCTATTAAATTCTGGTTCACAAAAATTAAAAAGCAATAATGTAATATCTCACAGACTTGATTCTGAGATTCTTCTAGCCAAAACTTTAAACAAAGAAAGAGAAGAACTGTTAATTAATTTAAACAAAAAAGTGTCCCAGCAAGATATAAAATATTTTAAAAAATTAATATTTAGAAGGTCATTAAATGAACCTATTGCCTATATACTTAAGGAAAAAGAATTCTGGAGTAAAAAATTTTATGTCAATAAAAATACGTTAATTCCCCGACCAGAGACAGAGCTAATGGTTGAAAAAATTACGAAATATTTAAAAAAAAAAAATATAATTATTCTTGATATTGGAACAGGAACAGGATGTATATTATTAAGTATTTTAAGTGAGCTTAAATCTTCAAAAGGTGTTGGAATTGATATATGTAGAGAAGTTATTAAAGTGGCAACTAAAAATTCTATTAAACATAATTTAAAACATAGAATTAAATTTTATAAAAAGTCTTTTACAGAAATATATAATCAAAAGTTTGATTTGGTGGTGTCAAATCCACCCTATATTAAAAAAAAAGAACTAAAGAATCTAAAAGCAGATATTAAAAATTTTGAACCTAAATTGGCTTTAGATGGAGGAAATGATGGACTTGACGTAATTAAAAAAGTTATTTACAAGTCAAAGGAGATTTTAAAAGTAAAAGGTATGCTCGCCTTAGAAATAGGAAACGAGCAATTTAAAAAAGTTTCAATAATTTTAAAAAAAAATAAATTTAGTGTAAGATTTTTAATCAAAGATTACAAAGATAATGTTAGAAGCGTAATATCCGTTAAAGAAAACTAAATAGGGCAGTAAAACAATGATTAATAATAGAAGAAGAAACTATAGACCACGAACTCAAAAAAATAATTTTAGAAGAAGAAACGGTTCCTCCAACTCATCTAATGGAAGTAATTTTAATAATAACAATGGAAATTTAAACTTTAATAGAAACGGCTTAATGACTAACCCTCATGCAGTTGAAAAGACTATACAAAAATTTCAGCAAATGGCTAAGGATGCGCAAAGCAATGGTGACCCAGTTTTGGTTGAAAATTATTTACAACATGCTGATCATTATGCAAGAAGACTAGTTGAGCTTAATGAAAAAAATAAATTAGATACAAATGAGATTAAGAAAGATAGCTCCGTAAATACGAACGATGAAAATAAATTAGTTTCAAAGATTAATAACGAAACTGCCAGTTCAAGTTAAATTTTATGAATTATTAAATTAATTATCTAAGCTCAGATAATCTAAGATCAATCTTTATTCTTTCTAATTCAAAACGCTCCCGCTCATTCCCTTTTAAAATTTTGCCTGAAGGTAATTTTAATCTTTGCGAATTAACTTTTTTACCATTAACAACTACTTCGTAATGCAAATGCGGACCAGTAGACATTCCCGTCGAACCTACGTAACCAATTATCTGACCTTGTTTTACTTTTCTGCCTTCTTTGATTCCTTTAGCAAAATTTTTCAAGTGAGCATATATAGTTTCATACGTCGAGTTGTGTTTAATCTTTACGCAATTTCCACCACCACCACACCACCTTGCTCTTGTTACTGTACCGGAACCAGAGGCCATTATTGGTGTGCCGCTTGGTGCAGCAAAATCAGTTCCTCTATGCATTTTATTATAACCTAAAATAGGATGTTTTCTCATTCCATACGAAGAAGATAAGCGAGCTCCGTTGATTGGAGTTTTCATCAAAGATTTTGTAATACTTTTTCCTTTTATGTTAAAATATTCTTCATTATTGTTATCTTTAAAATTATAAAGATTTATTTCTTCTCCATTTACATACATTGAAGCATAAATTATTTTTCCAGTATCTCTTACCTTATTGTTATCGTCTTCAAATTTTTCATATAAAATTTCGAACCAATCTCCCTTTCTAATATCTCTTTGGAAATCGACTTCAAAACCATAAATTCTAGCAAATTCTACAATGATGTTTGGTTCAATACCTACCTCTATTGCTGAACTGTATAAATTATTTGTTATGGTGTTTTTTACAACGACTTCCTTTTTATAAAGTTGTAAAATATTTTCTTTTACTGAAAAATTATTTTGAGTTTTTTTTATTTCCACACTGCTAGTGTTGCTTATTGGATATATAAGATTAATAACTGTGTTAGATTTATTTTCTAATTTCTTATAAATTAGTGATAACTTTCGACCTGTGTAAATAGTGAAAAGGTTATTTTTTTTAAGTTTTGTAGAAATATTTTTTATATCCTCAGTTTTTATATTATAATTTTTTAATATTTTTTCTACAGTATCGTTGTTTTTGATCGTATAGCTTACTTCTTCATATGGGCTATTTATTTTAGAGATGAAATAATTTTTTATATTAAAAAATTCACTGGAATTAGTAACCTCTACTAGATTATTTTTAACTTCTTTATTTTTCTTGTTAATTAAATTTGAAACCGTAAAAAAAAATATAGAAAAAAAAACAATAAAACTAAGAAAAATTGCTGGGTTAAAACTAAAAAATTTTGTCTTATTTAACCTAGCAAGATTTAAAACCTTAATATTTTTTCTATAAAATTTAGTAATTATTTGAATTATAGGCATAGTTGTTTTTTACAAAAAATAGATGAGCTTTGCAACGCGAGATGGTCAAAAAAGCCTTATTTTGCTTAGTATTTTCAGCAATATACGCCTTGACTTATAATAGAATTGTAATAAAACCACCGCTCACCTCTACGTAATTATATTTTAACATTGCTAGAGGTGTGTAGATTTTAAAGTTTAAAATCTTAGCTTTTTTAAATTGTAAATTTTTAAGAAGAGAAGTGTGGACGGCTAGGTTAATAAAGAAATTG
>Ga0209335_10005235_pt1 | contig 11984 bp, 10 predicted proteins | sample COG_09_FD_184753 | JGI IMG/M metagenome (GOLD analysis project Ga0209335, IMG submission 184753) | Pelagic Microbial community sample from North Sea - COGITO 998_met_09 (SPAdes) (version 2) | ecosystem: Environmental > Aquatic > Marine > Neritic zone/Coastal water | place: Helgoland, sampling...
ATCATTATCAAGCTCTTTAAGGGCTTCACCAAGTGACATAGGAAGTTTAGTAACTTGTTTACCCGCTTCCATTGCTTCGTAGATATTGCGCTCTTCAGCCTCACCGGCCTCAAGATTATTATCAATACCGTCTCCCATAGCTTTTAGTAAAGCCGATCCCATTAAGTAAGGATTAACCATTGAGTCTACCGAGCGATACTCAAAGCGACCAGGAGCAGATACACGCAGTGCACAAGTTCGATTTTGATAACCCCAGTCTGCAAAAATTGGCGCCCAAAAACCGGTATCCCATAAACGACGATATGAGTTAACCGTTGAAGAGCCAATTGAAGTCAAAGCTGGTAAATGTTTAATTACCCCACCAATTGAATTAAGGCCAATTGGACCAGGCATTTTTTCATCTATTGATGGGTCAGGCATAAATGTATTTTCACCACCTTCTTTATAGGTAAAGCACCCAGGCATTCCTGGAAGTTCACCATCACCTGAGGCAATTTCTGGATGAAAGACATCCTTACCACCTTTCCATAAAGACATATTGTGATGACAGCCTGATGCTGATACACCCATAAAAGGTTTACTCATAAAGCAAGCCAGTAAACCAAACTCACGAGCAACTTGAGCACAAATTTGACGATAAGTTGTTAGACGGTCTGCATTTCTGAGTACATCATCAAACTGCGTATTAAGCTCTAATTGTCCTGGAGCATCTTCATGATCGCCTTGAATAATATCAAGTCCCATTTGCTCAGAATATTCAATAACTTTCATAAAGACAGGTCGTAACTCTTCAAACTGATCGATATGGTAACAGTTTGGTTTTGTAACACCACCATCTGTTCCACCATTCTCACCTCGCTTTAGCCACATCATTTCAGGCTCTGTTCCGCAACGCATATCAAGTCCATACTGATCTTGGAATTCTTTATGTTGTCTATAAAGGTTACCTCGACAATCTGATGTCAAAGCTTGTCCTGGGTTTTCGCGCTCTTCGCGATTTCTATATAGTCTACAAAAAACACGGGCTACTCTCTTATCCCATGGAAGCTGACAAAAAGTATCAGGATCTGGAATACCAACAAGCTCTGAAGATTCTGGTCCGTAACCAATATAATCGCCATGACGATCAACAAATAGATTTGCAGTTGATCCGTAAACTAATTGAAAGCCTTTTTCAGCTAATCTTTCCCAATGTCTTGCAGGAATACCCTTACCAACAATACGACCAGTAACTGATACAAATTGATAATATACATATGTAACACCTAACGCTTCGATCTTATCTTTAACTTGTTTTACAAGCTTATCGCGTCCAGGTTCATTAACGTGAAGTTCTAAATCTGTCATTTAATCTCTCCGAAAAAATTAAAAAAATCTTTTTTAAAGATTTGCCCCCTATATGACTTTGTTCTGCTTTATTATGAAAATCAAAAACAAAAAAAAGCACATTAGTAAATTTATTGCTATACAAAATGGATAGGCTAAACAAAGATAATCCTTTATGGTCCTTTTTGACTCCGAAAAAACCAATGTTGCAACAAACTCTATGCGAGTATACGCCTAATGATATTCCATTGTCAATAAATTTTTTTTACCTCTAAGAAATTAAATAAAAGGCGAATTTTCATCACATTTAATGAAAATATTAAGGTCTAAAACAAGAGAAAATTAGTCAGAATTATTAGAACAAATTACCGTTAAAAATTGACATTCATCAGTAATTATTTTTTTTGGGCCATGCGGTTTATCTGCATCGAAGTATATTGAGTCACCTTTCTTAAAATGGTAAACCTTAGTTCCATAATAGTAATCCATCTTACCTTTAAGCATATAAATAAACTCAACGCCCTTGTGTTGGAACTCAGGAAAATCATAATCCCTTGAGGAAACCGTAATTAGACATGGCTCAACATTAAGAGATCCACCAACTGTATGTCCCAAAAGTTGGTAATGGCGGCTTTCATCTGAGCCAGCTCTCTCAATTGTTAGGCCATCTCCTGATTTAACAAATGTTGGCTCAACATCTTTGTCGTGTTGTTTAAATAATGAAGTAATTGAAATATTTAGAGCATGACAAATCTGTTGAATGGTTTTTAGCGAGGCACTAATTTGACCATTCTCAATCTTTGAAATCATACTTACTGATAATAATGATTGATTTGAGAGTTGCTGCAGAGTAACTCCCGCACTCTTTCGTGCAAGACGAACTTGCTTACCAATTGAGGCCTCTAATTGCTTATCACTTCCAAATCTTGGAAGCTCCTTATTTATTATTGATACGCCTTTCTTTTTATGCGTAATCTCCGAATTTGAAACCATCAATCAATTATTTACTAAGAATAAAAAAATATATATTATCAAGAAATTTATACTAACATAAAACTTAAAAAATTAAATTAAATTAATTTTTAAATCCTATTCCTTCGACTTCTTCTTTCCCTAGTTGGAATTGAATCATCATCCTTTAAAATAGCCTTAGATCCTTTTGATAATGGTCCTATCCTACTTTCAATTTGATTTAGAGTGGGTAAAGAGGTAACCTTATGATTGTCCATGGCTTTTCGCATTGCTTTGATATGATTGAAAGTTGTTCCACAACAACCACCAATAATTTTTGCCCCAGAATCCATTGCAATTTTTACATATTTTGCCATCAGATTTTCAGTCCCAGAGTAGCGGATATTGCCATCATGAAATTCAGGTATACCACAATTAGCTTTTGCAATAACCACTGTCTCTGAGTCTACATTTTGAGTTATACCATTAATTGTTGCAATAAGATCAGCAGCACCAATTCCACAATTAGCACCAAATCCTGCTAATTCTAAATCTTGAGATTTTCTAGCAAGATTTTTTGGAGTAATTCCCATCATTGTTTTACCAGCAGTATCAAAACTCATCGTTGCACAAATTGGCAGTCCAAAGTCTTTAATTGCATCAAGTGCAGCTTCTAACTCCTCCATCGAATACATAGTTTCTAACCACAACACATCAACTCCTCCCTCAACTAAACCCTCAGCTTGAGCCTTAAATGCTGTTGTTGCATCTTTAGAGGTCATCAAGCCATGAGGTTCAATCATTTCTCCTGTTGGACCCATTGAGCCTGCAACAACTACTAATCGTTCTGCTTTATCTGCAACGTCTCGAGCAATAATGCCAGCAGCCTTATTGAATTCAAAAACTTTAGTTTCATAATTATGTAATTTCAGCCTAAATGATGTTCCACCAAAACTATTTGTTAGGAACAAATCTGAGCCAGCATTTACAAAACCCTGATGCAAAGAACGTATCTTCTCTTTATGAAATAAATTCCAGGGTTCTGGTGGATTTCCAGTCTCAAGCCCCATATCAAATAGATTAGTCCCAGTTGCACCATCAGCCAGAATATGCCTCTTCAGTCGCAAAAGTTTATGAAAATTATTCGAAGAACTACCTCCAGAAAAGGTTTTAGATTTTTTATATTTAGGGGGCATTACTTGCTCCTTTTTTGAGTAATTTAGGGAAATCCCAGGGCATACAATATAGGTCAACCGCCCAGTTCGTAAGGTGAACTATTCCTTTAATTATTAATGTAAGTATACATTGGTTTCAAACAAGGTTCAATTTAAACCTTATTTATATCTTTATAGCGATTAATTTGAATAATTAATAACTTCCAGATGGCAATCCCTATATAATCTCAAGTTAAAAATATAACTCACAAATTGTGAACATTTTGATTACAAAAAAAGTACAAAATTGCCTTCAAGTTCATTGCAATATAGTCGACTTTTGTCACTTTATAAAACCTTCAAATCAGCAAATCTTTTTATCATTAATCTCTTTTAATAATGAATAATAATTCTAGTTCACACGAGGATGTTGTAAGTCGTTTTATTAGTTATGGTGAGAATAATTTTGAGTCTTCAACGAGCTCAAATAAATCTAGTCAAAGCGCTGCCCAACTCGGGGTACTACGTTTAATTTATGCTTTTCGATTCTCAGGTCATCTAAGAGCAAAACTTGACCCCTTAGAAAGGCCTAGACACCATTCAACCCCGCCGTTTACTCTGGAAGAGTTTGGTTTGAGCGAAGCTGATCTTGATACTAATTTTGATATGGGTTCATACCAAGGACCAAATTGTAATACTTTACGAGATCTCTTTACTTCTCTTAATAAAACTTACTGTAGTAGCCTTGGTGTTGAATATATGCATATTCCTAATCTTGAAGAAAGGAAGTGGATTCAAACAAAAGTTGAAACCATGTCTCTTGAAAAAGAAAATTCAGCTGAATATAAGAAATGGTTACTTCAAAGATTAACTGCTGCTGAGGTTTTCGAAAAATTTCTGCATAATAAATATGTTGGTCAAAAACGTTTTTCCTTAGAAGGAAGTGACACATTAATTCCACTTCTTAATATATTGATTGAGCATTCTGGTGAGCACCAAATGAAGAGGATATGTCTTGGAATGGCTCATCGAGGACGCCTTAATGTTTTAATTAATATCATGGGCAAGCGAGCTGAAAAACTCTTTCAAGAATTTGCTGGTGACTTAGGACTTACTAAAAAACAAACTGGCGATGTTAAGTACCATCAAGGATTTTCATCAGATATTAAAACTGATAAAAATTATGTGCATCTTGCCCTTATGTTTAACCCCTCTCATCTTGAGCTAGTTAATCCTGTTATTGAGGGTTATGCACGTTATCACCAGGATAAAATTGAAGATGCTAATCGTCAACAAATATTACCTGTACTTATTCATGGTGACGCTGCTTTTTCGGGACAAGGAATTGTCATGGAAACATTAAATATGTCTCAGTCTAGAGGCTACAGAACAATGGGTACTGTTCATATTATTATTAATAATCAGATTGGATTTACAACCTCAAAACAAAATGATGCAAGATCTACAGACTACTGTACTGATGTCGTCAAGATGATTAATGCTCCAGTATTTCATGTCAATGCTGAAGATCCAGAAATGGTTAGTTTTATTACTCGATTAGCGCTTGATTATCGTATGCGATACAAAAAAGATGTAGTGATAGATTTGATGTGCTATCGAAGACATGGTCATAATGAAGCTGATGAGCCTGCAGTTACCCAACCTTTAATGTATGAAGCAATTCGAAAAAAACCTACGACAAGAGCTAATTATGCTTCTACGCTTATGAAGCAAGGTGTCATAGAGCAAAGTGAGGTTGACGGCATGATTAGTGATTATCGCCAAGAACTAAAAGATGGTCAAAGGGTAGCCTATAACATTATCAAACCAAAAAATAAAAGAGCTTGGGAAATGTTATGGGAGGACTACTTTGATACTAGTTGGCATGAACCATATGAGTCAGCAATTAGTAAAAAACACATAAAAGATTTAAACAAAAAATTGCAAAAAATTCCTGAAGGATTTGAAATTCATTCTCGTGTTAAAAAAATGTTAACAGAGCGACAAAAAATGGCTGATGGCAAAATAAATGCTGACTGGGGATTTGCTGAAACTTTAGCTTTTGCAAGTCTTACAGAGTTCGGTACTTCTATAAGACTTACCGGTCAGGATACTGGAAGAGGAACTTTTTTTCACCGTAATGCAGTCCTGCATAATCAACTGATTAATGAAGACTACACACCACTACAAAATATTAGTGAAAAGCAAGGAAGAGTGCAGATATTTGACTCTATTTTATCTGAGGAAGCTGCCCTTGGATTTGAATACGGTTACGCCACTGCAAACCCTGAATCACTTGTTGTATGGGAAGCTCAGTTTGGCGATTTTGTTAATGGTGCGCAAGCAATTATTGATCAATTTATTGCATCAGCTGAAGCTAAATGGGGTCGCTTATCAAATCTAGTAATGCTTCTTCCTCATGGGCTTGAGGGACAAGGTCCTGAGCACTCATCGGCAAGACTTGAAAGATTTCTTCAGTTATGTGCTAGTCACAATATGCAAGTTTGTGTGCCCTCAACTGCGTCACAAATATTTCACTTACTGAGACGTCAAGTATTAAGAAAATTTAGGTCACCTCTTATTATAATGTCGCCAAAAAGTTTATTAAGAAACCCTCTTGCAGCATCACCTCTTTTTAAATTTACTGAAGGTAAATTTAGAAATGTTTATGAAGAGCAGTATGATAATATAAAACCGGAAAAAGTTGACCGAGTTATTATGTGCAGTGGTAAAGTCTTTTACGAGCTATTAACGCGACGACAAGATGATCAAATTAATAATGTTGCTATTCTAAGATTAGAGCAGCTTTATCCTTTTCCGCATGATGCTTTAAAAACTGAATTAGCAAAATATCCAAAGGCTAAAGATATTATTTGGACTCAGGAAGAGCCTATTAATCAGGGCGCATGGTATGCCTCAAGACATCATTTTACGCAGAGTATAATTAAAGGGCAAACTCTTCATGTTGTTGCTAGAGACCTTTATGCTGCTCCAGCTGAAGGAAGTATTAGACAACACAACATTAACCAAAGTGAAATTATTGAAAAAGCACTCGGTTTACAACCGATAAATACGGTTAGGAGTATTAAGAAATGAAAGAAGTAAAAGTACCTATTCTTCCTGAATCTATAAGTGAAGCTACGGTTGCTGTTTGGCATAAAAAGCCGGGTGAATTTGTTGAAATTGATGATGTCATTGTTGAGATTGAAACAGACAAAGTGGTTCTTGAAGTTCCAGCTGAAGAAGCAGGCATCCTAACTGAAATCTTAGCAAAAGAAGGTGAGACTGTTGGTGAGCAGCAGGTTCTTGCACTTTTAGATGATGAGGCCAAATCTACTGCTGCAACGAAAGAACCTAAAGAAGAAGTCAAGGAAGTTAAAGCGGAAGAACCTATTGCACCTAAACAAGAATCTGTTCAAGAAATTATTAAAGAAACTATAGAAGAGGTTGCTGCACCTGAACCCATTAAAGAAGAGTTAAAAATTCCTGCAGTTAATAATAATGTACCTTTATCAGGTGATCGTATGGAAGAGAGAGTTCCAATGACTCGAATCCGTAAAACTATTGCCACTAGACTTCATTCTGCTACCCAAAATACAGCTATGCTTACAACATTCAACGAAGTTGATATGAGTGAGATACTAGCTATGAGATCGAGCTTTAAAGAAGCTTTTGAAAAGAAATATGATGTTAAATTAGGATTTATGTCTTTCTTTGTTAAGGCTGCTGTTGAGTCTCTTAAAAAGTTTCCAACGGTTAATGCTTATCTTGATGGTGATGATATTGTTTATCATGCTTATTGTGATGTCTCAGTAGCAGTATCTTCAGATCGTGGGCTTGTTGTTCCTGTTCTAAGAGATGCTCATAAAATGGCAATGCATGATATTGAGAAATCAATTGTTGACTATGCAATTAGAGCCCAGGATGGGACCCTAGGAATTGATGAGATGAGTGGTGGTACCTTTACTATTTCAAACGGTGGTGTTTTTGGCTCACTACTATCAACTCCAATCTTAAACTCTCCTCAAAGCGCTATTCTAGGAATGCATAAAACTCAAGATCGAGCAGTTGTCGTTGATGGTGAGATCGTAATCAGGCCAATGATGTATCTAGCACTATCCTATGACCATAGAATTATTGATGGTAAGGAAGCGGTGCAGTTCTTAATTTCAATCAAAGAAGCCTTAGAGGATCCAGCAAGACTCTTACTTAAAGTTTAAATTTTTATAAAAAAAAGGCGGTATTTTCATACCGCCTTTTTAGTTTTACTTCCTTTTTAATTACTTATGCTTATCATAATGATCTTGCTCGCTCTTGTTTCCAACAGCTAAAATCACTACCAACATAACCGAAGCAATTAATGTCCACCAGCCAGCGGCTGATGAGCCAGCACCGATATACATACCCATGTCCATCCAACCATCGGCATTATAAAGTTCTGCAAAAGATTCAGCAAAATATCCCATATTAATTCTCCTTAATAATTAAGATTCAGATTCAGGGCTCGCCATACCTTGAGGGTATGCCTGTGCAGGTACTTTCACTGCATCAAGTCCTTTGATTTGAACCGCTTCAGGAATACGTAACATTCCAGCCTTATGAACCAACCAAGATACAACATACCCTGGAACAAAACCTAGCAAGAACATTACAACTGCACCAACAACTTGGCCAAATAGGCTAATTGCTACTGTATCTTCTGGCGCAAAAGCACCAAGTCCTGGGATACCAGAACCTAAAATACCAAGCATTATAACGCCAAATAGTCCAATCGTTCCATGGACAGTTACACAGCCAACAGCATCATCGATACCAAAGCCCTCTAACCAGTCTGCACATGGTTTAAGAATAATACCTGCAACCATAGAAACAGCTAGAACAGTAGAACCAAAGTAAACATCAAGACCCGAAGCTACAGAAATAATACCTGCTAGACAACCAGACATCATCCAGAAAGGATCCCTAGTCATAACCCAAGCACCAATAATACCGCCAGCAGCAGCTAGAGGAACATTAAATGCTAGAGCTGAAAGAGTCATTGGAGTTCCATAAATCGTAGTTGCTCTGTCACTATACCAACTCCACCCTTCACCAGGCAGAATGATACAGGCCATTAAGAATCCAAAGAATCCAACAATAATAAGCATTAAGCCAGTTACTGTTAGTGGCATATTATGACCAGCAAGATGATTCGCCGAACCATCAGCATTGAATTTTCCGACACGTGGTCCCAAGTTAATTAGGACACCAAGCGCAAAGAATCCAGCGACAGCATGCACAAGACCAGCAGCACCAAAGTCGTGAAATCCAAACTCAGTTACTAACCAACCATCAGCGTGCCATGCCCATGCTGCTGCAATACCCCAAGCAGCAGTACCTAGAACAACCGCACAGATCACAAAACCTACAGTTTGTATTCTCTCGATTAGAGCACCAGAGGCAATCGACGCTGTTGTTGCAGCGAATAATGCAAAAGCACCCCAGAATACACCTGAAGAGTTGTCACCCATATTTGGTCCCATATACTGAGCAGAATCGCCCCAAGCCCATGCGATAGAGTTTGCATACTCTATACCTGATATTTCCATATAACCTGCACCAGCAGCGAGGTCTAATGGCCAAGTTGGCAGAGCCCAGTAGAACCACCAGCCAAACAGGTACCATGCAGCAATTGTAAACGCGAACGCAAGTAAATTTTTAACACCCGATGACAGTACATTCTGCAAGCGAGTAGCACCCATCTCATAGAGAAGGAAGCCAGCATGAATGAGAACCATCAAAGGAATTGTTATGTAATAGTACGCCTCGGCAAACATCCTGTTTGTAATCTCAGCAGCACCTTTTATAGCGGCAATTTCTGCCGTTAAAGCTAATATTTGATCTTCCAAAACATTACCTCCTTTTTTAGTTAAATTAATCTCTCTCCGTTTTTTACTCGTAGGAAATTCTATGTCCCTACGACTTATGAGTATATACAAATAATAAAATAAAATCTAGAACATTTTTTTTAATTATGATCATAATTAGAGGCTTCATAAATAAAAGTACTATTTAACAGGCCTTAGAGAAAATAGTAACAAATGAGAGTGATTTTAAATATAACTCATTATGAACTTTAAGTATACATTTATCATTTTAAATTTCAATTCTTCAGATCAAGTTCAAGTAAATATGGCGCAATGAAAGTTTTATATTGTTGCCTTTTGTGGTCAGGTAAATCAACCCAGCCTCCAATCACACCTCTGCAATCTGATGAGCCACATTGACACCTTACTAGGAAATGTCCTATTTTATAATTTTGCATTGCATAGTCAAAGTTAATCTCCTCACCTGGGCTAATATCTTTCATGGCAACATAATCATGAGCACCTGTTTCATTTAGCCTAATTCCGCAATTAGGATCACATGAGTGATTGACTAATGCCATTAAGCCGATGGGAGCAAAATACTCATTCTTGCCCATTTGTGAAACCCCAACATGGTTAACATATTCTATTTTTTCAATGACACCTCTCATAACAACATCTTCTCTTTTAAAAGAGCTCTTTGTAAAAACTCCAGAGCCCCTATCTTGTGAGTTCTTCAACATAAAATTTATATCTTGGTTATTAACTGCCATAAGTCTTCACGATATTAATTACCTGCTCCTTAAAATCTTGCTCATGATTAAGTGCAAACTCATCAATAGCAGAAAGTGAACTGTTATCATGCATTCGATCAGTAAATACCAAGCCGTCTAGGTGATCAAATTCATGCTGAAATGTGCCAGCACTAATTCCTTTAGATGTAAATTTAAGACCTCTACCCTCTCGATCAAAACCCTCAACTAAAATTTCAGGGCATCGGTCGACCTGACCTCGAAGATTAGGAACTGATAAACAGCCTTCATATACGTTAATTCTCTCATCAGTCAGAAAGGTAATCTTTGGATTGATTATTACAGTTAATGGAATATCAGGCTTGTAAGGGTAGCGCGGGTTTTTATTTACTTCAATGACACATACTCTTAAAGGAACGGCAATTTGAGTTGCAGCAAGACCAGCACCATTTGCATCCCTCATGGTTTCAATCAGGTCATCAATAAGACTCTGAATATTATTTGAAGGAATATCATTTTCAGCAACTGCATTGGCAATTTGACGTAGTGCAGGACTTCCAATTTGTTCTATTTTTTTTATCATTTTTATAATAGATAACGATTAATAAAGCTTTTTATTATTTTAGAAATTATTTAAACATCTCATCATATTTTTTTTGAATTTCAATGGGCCACAAACTATACATATATTCTAATAAAGCTTGCTTTTCTTCCTTATTGAGTAGCTCACTAAATCCAGGCATCTGTCCACCCATTTCAACGCCTCCATTATTAATTGTATAAAGAAGCTGAGCGGGTGAGTGATGCCAGGTATGGGCTGTTCCATTAAGTGGTGGTGCTGGATAATTACCATTTTCATCTTTAACTTTCCAATTCTTAATGCCAACTCCTTCAGAACCATGACAACCAATACAATTTTTATTAAAAACACTTTCTCCAAGTGCTATATTTTCACCTGAGCTGCTGTTCTTTTCTCCAGGATTACAACCAGTGAGTAACAAGAACATTACAATAATAAAAATATTTTTAATCACAAGCGTTTATATATTTGATTAATAAGGACAATTTTTACAACCATTGTTGCAGCATTCTCCCTGCTTAATAAGATACCATTTAGAGAAAACATAAAGTCCTTCATCAATAATATAATCAACATTCTCAATAAGTTTTGACTTATCTCTATAGGGTTCAGCTAGCTTTTGAAATTGCTCCATGCCCTTTTCATCAAGAAGAGTATCAATTCTATCATTGATTGCCTCACTAAGACATTTAGCACAGAAACAGTCTTCTTCTAGAGAAGGAATCATAATTGGGGGAAAGCTCATACACCAGCAACTTCCAGTCCCGGCTCCACAATTAAGCGATTTTTGACATTTAGAACAATCTTTAAGACTCATAACTATTTAAAAACAAGATTACACCAATTATCAAATAAAACTGATGAAGCCTTATTGTTGATTACTAAATTATCAGTGATACTGTTAGTTAATTCATCCAACCCATTAACACTTAACTCCTCAAAAAAATCAGGCACTCCAGGGATTTGCATCCAACCATCTAAAGTATGACTGCATACCTCAGGATGAAACTGGCACGAAAAAGCGTTATCTCCAACCTGCATGACATGATTTTTACAGACATCTGATGATGCTAAGATTATAGAATCTTTTGGAGCCTCAACGACTTCCACCAAGTGAGCATTAACCCATTTTTCAGAATCTTTAAGATTATTAAGTAGTGGATGATTTATACCCTCTTTAGTGGGTTCTATTTCAAATAGACCAACCTCATATTTTCCAGTATTAAGAGCCTTACCGCCCATTGCAACTGCAAGTAATTGATGACCCAGACAAATACCTAGAAAAGGCATCTTAAGCTCATCTACTGCATATCGAATTGCTTCTTTTTCTGCAACCAACCAGGGGAACTCTTCTTCTTCCCAAACATTCATAGAG
>Ga0209335_10005243_pt1 | contig 11970 bp, 11 predicted proteins | sample COG_09_FD_184753 | JGI IMG/M metagenome (GOLD analysis project Ga0209335, IMG submission 184753) | Pelagic Microbial community sample from North Sea - COGITO 998_met_09 (SPAdes) (version 2) | ecosystem: Environmental > Aquatic > Marine > Neritic zone/Coastal water | place: Helgoland, sampling...
CCATCAACAGACCTCTGGTTTTTTCCCAGTGTTGTGCTTGTTTTGACATTATATACCTCTCTCTATTTAGTTATAACTGGCGAAAACCATAACCATTATAAAAGATATTAAAAGAACTAAAATTGTACAAAAAAACAGGGTTTTTGAGGTATAAATTAGTGGAAAATCAAGTTTTATGTCAAAATTTAAATTAACGTGGAAAGACTTATCTTGGAGCGATTTCAAAGTTTATGTTTTTGCACTTTTCAAAGCATTCATTCCTAAAAATAAAATAAGCAATTTAGATGAGCTTGAAGATTTTATACAATCTAAATCAGCTTGGGTAACCCAGGTAACCCTTTATGGATACTTAAAAACTAGAATGGGTACTAGATATGTACTTCATTTTGAAAATGATGAATTTATGAAGTCTGTAAATTTAGCTAAGTGGAATATTTACGCTATATCCTTACAAGATCTTACATTTTTTTCGTTTTCATATTTAAAAACAAATCTTAACTATCAGGGTTTCGAAAATGCTAAGGAAATTTTTTCTAAAATTTTAGATAGTGAAAGTGCAAATAAAATGCCCCTAGAAATAATTGAAGAGGCAAGAAATAATTTTGACGAAAGACTTCAAAACATAAATTGGGACACTTATTGTAATGATCTTCCATTTAACTCTAGCGCTCTATCATTATACAAATGGGCACCAATTGCTGATGAACTTAAAAAATTAGATCGTAAGATTGTATTAAATTCGGTCATATTAAAGTGGGATATTATTAAAAAAGAATTTAGTGAAAGAGTAAAATTTTAAATATTTTTTCTATTTTCAACTAAACTTTCAACAACACTTGGATCAGCCAAGGTAGTAGTATCACCTAATTGATCATGTTCATTGGCTGCAATCTTTCTTAAAATTCTTCTCATTATTTTACCAGATCTTGTTTTTGGAAGGCCTGGAGAAAAATGAATCAAATCAGGAGTTGCTAATGGTCCAATTTGTTTTCTAACCCAAAGTTTTAATTCTCTTTCAAGATCTCCTGTTTCTGTTTCACCTGCGTTTAGAGTTACATAACAATATAATCCATTGCCTTTAATTTCATGAGGATATCCAACCACTGCTGCTTCAGCAACCTTAGGATGAGCAACAAATGCACTTTCAATTTCTGCTGTTCCAAGATTGTGTCCAGAAACAATAATTACATCATCTACTCTACCTGTTATCCAATAATAGCCATCTTTATCTCTTTTACATCCGTCGCCTGTAAAATATTTTCCATCAAATTGTGAAAAGTAAGTATCAATAAATCTTTGATGATCACCATAAACTGTTCTCATCTGACCAGGCCAAGATTGAGAAATACATAGTCTGCCCTCTCCAGCTCCTTTTATTTCTTTACCATCTTTATCTACAATGACTGGTTTAATACCATAAAAAGGTTTTGTTGCTGAACCTGGTTTAAGAGGTATAGCTCCTGTTTGTGGAGCGATTAAAATTCCACCTGTTTCAGTTTGCCACCAAGTATCAACAATAGGACAATTTGAGTTACCAATAGTTTTATAATACCACATCCAAGCCTCAGGATTTATAGGCTCACCCACAGTCCCTAGTAATTTAAGTGATTTTCTTGAAGTTTTTTTTACAGGTTCATCACCTTCTCTCATCAAGGCTCTTATAGCTGTAGGAGCTGTGTAAAAAGTATTCACTTTAAATTTATCAACAATCTGCCACCATCTTGAGCTATCAGGATAATTTGGTACTCCTTCAAACATAATTGTGGTTGCTCCGTTAGAAAGTGGTCCGTAAATAATATAACTATGGCCCGTTACCCATCCGATATCGGCTGTGCACCAGTAAATATCTTTAGGTTTGTAATTAAAAATATATTGATGAGTCATTGAAGCATAAACCATGTAGCCACCAGTTGTGTGTAAAACACCTTTAGGTTTTCCTGTTGAGCCAGAAGTATAAAGAATGAACATAGGATCTTCAGCATTCATTTCCTCAGGCTCACAATGACTTGAAACATCTTTTATTAAATCGTGATACCAAACATCTTTTTCATCATTCCAATAAATATAATTACCAGTTCTTTTAACAACAATGCATTTTTTAACATTAGGACAGTTATTTAACGCTTCATCAGTTGTTGCCTTTAAGGGAATTATTTTTCCTCCTCTAACTCCTTCATCTGCAGTTATAATATATTCAGACTCACAATCATTTACTCTTCCCGATATTGATTCTGCTGAAAAACCCCCAAAAATTATTGAATGAATTGCTCCAATTCTTACACATGCCAGCATTAGAATAGCTAATTCTGGTATCATAGTAAGATATATTGTTACCCTGTCTCCTTTTTTTATTCCTAATTTTTTTAATCCGTTTGCTGCTTTTGAAACTTTTTGATGAAGCTGTTTATAAGAAATTTTTTGAGTATCTTTTGGGTCATCTCCTACCCAAATAATTGCAGTTTTATCTTTTTTGTCTTTTAAATGTCTATCGATGCAGTTTTGAGAAGCATTCAATGTTCCATCTTCATACCATTTAATTTTTACTTCATCTTTACTGTATTTAAAATCTTTAACCTTTTTATATGGTTTGATCCATGAAATCCTTTTTCCTTCTTTTTTCCAAAATGAATTATTATTTTTAATAGACTCATTATATTTATTTTCGTACTGAGATTTGTTAACAATACCATTTTTAATCCACTCTGGTTTCGTTTTAAATATCAATTCTTGTGAGGAAGAATTATCATTTTTAATCTTAATTTTTTTAGATTTTTTTTTAATTATTTTGTTTTTCTTAGAAGCTTTTTTTCGAATTTTACTTCTACTTTTCTTAGAAGTTTTTTTTCTAGTTTTACTTCTACTTTTCTTAGAAGTTTTTTTTCTAGTTTTACTTCTACTTTTCTTAGAAGTTTTTTTTCTAGTTTTTATTTTTTTCTTTTTTTTTGGCATAAATAGATTTTGTTAAATCTTACTCATCTTATTTAGAATTTTCCAGCTTTTAGAGTCTATAGGCATGACTGACAATCGACTTTGTTTTATTAAAGATAAATGGCTCAATTCCTTATGTTTTTTTATGTCCTCCAAGGTAACATGTTTTTCCATCTTTCTTAAAAATTTAACTGTAACAGCTACAAACCGACCAGATTGGTCTGTTTTATCCAGGTAATGTTCCTTAATAACTTCCACGATTCCTACAATTTCTTTACCAATATTTGAGTGATAAAAAAAACATTGATCACCTTTTTTCATATTTTTTAAATTTTTTGCAGCTTGATAATTCCTGACTCCATCCCATGAAGCACCTTTGTGCCCAGATTTTTTTTGTTGATCTATTGACCATACATTAGGTTCTGATTTAAGTAACCAGTATTGCATTCAATTTTTTAGTACAAAAATTTTATTCACAATTTTACAAATATAATTTATTTCAGAAACTTTTATATCAAGACTTGATGGCAAGTAAAATCCGTATTTAGAAATATAATCTGAATTTTTATAATTATTTGATCTATAAAAATTATAATTTTTTAATATTTTTTGTTTATGCATTGGCCAGAAAAAAGGTCTTGTTTCAATACCATATTTTCTCAGTATTTTTGATGCTTTTAAAGCATCTATTTTAAGTTGTTTATTTGTTATTAATATTGCAATAACCCAGTAAATATTTTTTGAAATTTTATTCTTAGGAGGTTGAATAAAAATATTTTTATTTTTTTTTAATCTTTCATAATAAAGTTGTCCATTTTCGTGCCTTTTTTTTACAATTTTATTTATCCTCTTTAACTGATTATTTCCTAATGATGCTTGAACATTGGTAATTCTATAATTCCAGCCAATATCTGAATGATCAAATCTATTTTTTTTTCCAAAGGAAAGATTTCTTAAACTTTTTGCTTTTTCACAATAAACTCTAGAATTTGTTGTGAGCATTCCCCCTTCACCTGTTGTTATTTGTTTATTAGCATAAAAACTAAAAATACTTACATGTCCAAAAGATCCACATTTTTTATTATTTATTTTTTGACCAACAGCTTCAGCGCAATCTTCTATTAAAAGAATTTTTTTTTTGTCACAAATTTTTCTAATTATATCAACTCTACAAGGAAAATTATATATATGAGTTGCAATAATTACTTTGGTATTTTTAGTAATTTTTTTTTTTAAATTTTCGAGGTTTAAATTCCAATCTTTTTTATCACAATCTACAACCTTTAATTTTATCTTTTCTTTAATTGCAGGTAATGCGTTAGATATGATTGTAAAGTTTGGAATTATTATTTCATCACCCTTTTTTAAATTAGCTAATTTTACAGCTATGTCTAAAGCTGCAGTCCCGTTTGCGACAGCTATTCCGTATTTATGACCAACAAATGTAGAAAAATTTTTTTCAAAATTAATTATTTCTTTTCCTGAGGATGATATCCATCCAGACTTAAATGTTTTATTTACACTTATTAAGTCAGATTTTGTTAACAAAGGTTTATTTACTGGAATAAATTTCATTAAATTAAAATCCCATTCTATTGTATTTTATTTTAAAGTTCATCTAAGACTATTATAATTTAATTTTAAATCTCTATTCTTTCCATTGAGATAATTTTTTTTTATATTCATTTATTATAGTTTTATAAGTTTTATATAATTGATCGTTTGAACAATACTTTTTGTAATATTCATAACCTAGATTTGTTTTTTTAATAATTTCTTTCTCAGTGATATTATTTAAAGATTTAAAAAAACTATTGGGATCACTTGTATCTATAGGCATTATAATATTATCTAAATTATTATCATTTAATATATTTTTTGAATAAAATATTGGTTTTTTAAAATACATAGCCTCATACAGCGGTAAATTTGTAGGACCCGACTCTGTCGGCATAACTACAGCAAAACATTCTTCATATAATTTTTTAAGGAAAAAGTCTGACACTAAAGAGAATATTTTTATATGATGATTTAAGTTTTGTTCGGTTATTAATTTTTTTATATATGAGAAAGTGCCTCTATCTGAACCACATAAAACAAAATAAAAATCATTTTTATTATTATCTTTTAATAATGAAACAGTATCAATTATATATTTGTGATTCTTATGTGGCCAAAAAGTTGCAGGGTAAATTATAATTTTTTTATCTTTAGGTAAGTTTTTAAATAAATCCTCTTCTGTTTGATCTTTAAAAACTAATTCATTTTTATTCATATTGGGCAAATATGGAATAAAATCTTGGATTAATATTTTTTTTTCATCACAGTTGTATAAATTTACTAAATCTTTTTTATTTTCTTTGTGTGCAACAATTATTTTGAAAGCTTTAAAAAGAACATTATTTAAAAATTTTTCTCTTTTTTCATATGTATAATTTTCTTTGTGTTCAGGAAAAATATTATTTTTTTTGTGGTCTAAGTCCCAAATATTTATTACAAAATTTATATCCTCACAAAACAATGCTAAATTGGAGGGACTTAAAAAATTGATCAAATCTATATCTTTATTTTTTAAAAATTTTAAAAATGAATGTTTAAAATTTAATGAGACCAATAATTGATATAAGAAGTTTAATCCAAATAAATAATCTATTAACTTGTCAAACAGCGTTTTTTTATAAAAAAGTGCATCGATTTTAAAATCTTTGAGTTTTTTTAATAAATTTAAATCATTTACAATAAATGCATAATTATCTTTATCGGTATTTAGAAAATTACTTAAAAATTTAGTAGTGTTTATAATTTGATTGTAACCACCCGGATTTTTGGGATTACCCTCAATATAAAAAGCAATTTTCATCAAAAATTATAATATTTTTTTAATTGTATTTTTAGTCATTGTTAAAGAATTATTAAAATATCTAATTCTTTTTTTTCTAAGATCTTTAATTTTTCTTTTTAAAATAGTTTTATTCTTAATAATTTTTTTAATCTTTTTATATAAATCATTATTGTTATTTACTATATAGCCAATGTTTTTACGATCTTTGAAATAGTATAATTTTTTCAATTTTTTTTCAAAACTCAATTTATTTAGAGTCGAATAGAATATTACAGGTTTTTCTTTAGAAAATGCGTATGTATAAGCTGTTCCAGAAAAATCAGTTATCAACATATTAGACTTTTCGTAGCTGTCCATATACGAAGTTGAAAGATCAAATTCAAAATTATCATATTTTTTAAATTTTTCGATTACTGAATTTGTTAATTTAATTTCACCTTTAGAAGTTAAATCTAGAGGATGAGGCCTAAATATTAGCTTCAATTTTTTTTTAATCAGAAAGCTAATCATTTTATCAAGTTTTTTTGATAAATTGGCATTAGGATAAAATTTATTAGATGTTGGAGCTATCAATATATAATCATCTTTATTCTTAGTTTTTTTTAATTTCTTATAAACATGATCTAGTTTCAAATAGCCGGTATTAACAATTTTGGCTTTTAAATTTGATTTATTGATTAAATTCTTTGAAAAACCATTTTTAAAATAATTAGCAGCAATTTCGGAAGAAACAAAAATATAATCTATCTTTGATAGTTCGATAAATATTTTTTTTTCAATATCAGTTCTAGCCATTGGTGTGTCATAAATATCATGACTTATATAAATGTTTTTAGTTTTAGGAGGAAATGTGTAAATAACATAACCTGTAACTAAAAAATTTATTTTTGATAAAAGAAAATTTATAAAAGGAATGAATCTAAAATAATTGAAGTCTAGATATAATGAATTTTTTTTTAATTTGAGTTCCTGAAAAGTTTTTGAATTATAGATAAAATAAACCTCAGTATTTTTTAGTTGATTAACAATATTTCCTAATTCTACAATATTTTCCTGATAAGCTTTAACTGGAAAATAAAAAAAAAAAAATTTGATTGAGTTATTCTTTTTAAGCTTTATGTTAGTAATAAAAAAAATCCTAACTACATTTAAAAAGGTAAAGTATAGTTTTTTTAAATTATCAAAATTAAACATTATTACTTTGTCAAATCACCTTAATAAATCTTTTAATTGAACTAATTTATTTTCATTATTTTTTAGATTAATAATTTTACAATCTTGTATTTCTTTAATCTTTTTATCATCAGTAAGATAACTTAAGTTTAAGTTTTTATCTAAACTTTCACGAATATTTGAGTTTGTATAATTATTTAAATTTTTAACTTTTAAATTTTTAAAAAATTTCTCTTTTTCAAAATTTTTAGAAATAAAAAAAGCGTTATTTTTTTGTATATTAGTTCCGACAAAATAATAACCTTTTTCATTCATTATATTTATTAAAGCCTTTAGAGACATTCCATAACAAAGGTTGGAATAATGATATTTATTTCTTTCAAATCCTGGAATATTAGGAACAGTAACTTCTAGATCTGAACCAAAAACATGATTGTATTCCGCAATAAAAATTTTTGATATATTTGGTTTTAATTCTTTAATTATCCAATAATCGATACTATCAATGTCTAGACTAAATATATCAATTTCATAATTACAATTATGATTTAAAATATCTACAATATTTTCAGAATTTATTAATTTATTAGAAATTCTTAAGTCACCTTTCCAAAAGTTCAAAAAAGGTTTTACCTTTTTTTCCATGTCATCAATATAGTCTATAATTAGTCCTTTAGGATGATATTTTTGATATAGAAACCTAGTGTTAGACTCCCTATAATTTCCAACACCTATTTCTACAAAATTTTTTTCTTGTAACTCCAACATACTTATTAAATAATCAATAATTCCATCCTCCCCATTTTGTGAAAAAACTTTTACCTCAACGTTATTTAGATCTGATATTTCTTTATATTTAATTTTATTTTGCGAAATATGAACTTCCCCAATACAAAACATAATCTTATCAAATGCATAGATATCCAATCTAAGTTTTTTAATTAGGTGAATAAAAGACTGTATAATTATAAAACAAAATTTTTTAAACATTTTTTTTATATTTTTGTATAATTTCTTTAATTATAGTTTTTAAATTAATTTTTATCGACCATTCTGGATAATGTTTTTTTGCTTTTTTTAAATTACTGTAATAACAAATATGATCTCCAATTCTATTTTTCTTTACTGTTTTATAAATCATTTTAATGCCAGATGCTTTCTCTACTAATTCAAATGCTTCTAAAATTGATATTGAATTTTTGTATCCCCCTCCAATATTATAAACCTCACCTACTCTTGGTTTTTTAATGAAGTTTTTAATAAACATCACCAAGTCTTTTGCATGAATATTATCTCTTACTTGTTTTCCTTTGTAACCAAAAACTGTGTACTTTTTTCTTTCTATATTCATTTTAACTAAATAATTTAAATAACCATGAAGTTCTACGCCTGAATGGTGTGGTCCTGTAATACAACCGGCTCTAATGCAGCAAGTTTTTAAATTGAAATATCTACCATACTCTTGAACCATTACATCAGCAGCTAATTTAGATGCTCCAAAAATTGAATGTGTGTTTTGGTCAATATTAAAAGTTTCTGGTATTCCATCTAGATACTTTTTTTCAGAAATAATAAATCTTTTGTCTCTCTCTGATATCTTTATTTTATTTGGAGCATCCCCATAAACTTTATTGGTAGATAGAAAAATAAATATTGTTTTTTTACAATATTTTCTTGTTGACTCTAACAAGTTTAACGTGCCTACAGCATTTGTGTCAAAATCATCATATGGAATTTTAGCTGCTAAATCGTGACTAGGTTGACCCGCGCAATGAATTATACAATCTGGTTTAATTTTTTTAATTAAATTTGAAATTTTACCTCTGTTTCTTATGTCAAAGTTATAATGATGATAATTTTTAATATGTTTTTTTAAACTTTTTTTTCTGGTTGTTATGTCACCACCAGATCCAAAAAAAACCTTTCTTGAATTATTATCAATACCATAAATTACTTTATAATCTTTTGACAAAAGGTTAATGATTTCTGAACCAACCAGTCCACACGACCCAGTTACTAGTAATTTATTTTTTTTCATCAAATTTTTTAAAGTTTTACCCCAGCCCCTTTTAAAAAGATAGCATCTTCATCAAGGGCCCATCTAGGGTTTGCAGGGTGATCTAGTTTGTCAAATTTTTCAACATTGAATTTTTCTAATCCAACTAAAGCTATCATTGCAGCATTATCCCCACAAAGTTCAGGTGCAGGAAATATATAAGTATATTTTTTTTCCTTACAAAGGTTTATTAGTGTTTTTCTGATAGTTTTATTAGCTGCAACTCCTCCAGCAACAACAAATATTTTTTTTTTCAAATTATTATTTTTTTCAAATTCATTCAAAGCGATTTCTGTTTTTTTACACAAAATATCATTAATTATTTTTTGAAAAGATGCAGCTAAGTCAAATTTTTCTTGATCTGTATTAATATTTTTAGATATTCTTAAAACAGCAGTTTTGAGCCCAGCAAAAGATAAATTACACCCACCTTTGTTAAAGATTGGTTTTGGCAAGACATATCTATTTGGATCTCCTTTTTTTGCTAAAATTTCTATTTGAGGCCCTCCAGGAAACTCTACCCCTAAGAGTTTTGCTGTCTTGTCAAAAGCTTCACCTAAAGCATCGTCAATAGTTGTTCCAAGTCTTTTATATGTTCCTAAATTTTTTACATCCAAAAATTGTGTATGTCCTCCTGAGATTAATAAAAGAAGATATGGATATTCTAATTGAGATTCAAGTTTTGGACTGAGTGCATGTCCCTCTAAATGATTAACAGCAATGAACGGTTTATTTAATGTGGAAGCTAAAGCCTTGCCAAAACTTAAACCAACTGACAAACATACTATTAATCCTGGGCCAGCCGTGGCAGCAACAGCATCAATCTCTTCAATTTTCTTACCACTATCGTTAATTGCTTTTTTAACAATCAAATCTATTTTCTCTAAGTGTGAACGCGCAGCTAGTTCTGGAACTACTCCCCCAAACTTTTTGTGAACCTCAACTTGGCTTGAAACAATATTAGATAAGATTATTGGGTTTCCAGTCTCATTTTCTGTTACAATTGAAGCTGCTGTTTCATCACAACTAGATTCTATTCCTAAAATTAAGGGTTTTTTACTCATTCAAATAGTTTTTATTAATTGTACAATCTCAATACAAGTAAGAAATAAATTTATTTATGAATAAAAAAATAATTATTGGATCTAGAGCAAGCAAGTTGGCATTAATATATGCTCAAAAAGCTAAAGATAAGATTGTCCAAAATACAAATGTAAGAGAAGAAGATATAATTATTAAAAAAATTACAACAAAGGGTGATCAAGTTCAGGATGTTAGATTATCGGATATAGGAGGCAAAGGTTTGTTTTCATCAAATATAGAAAAAAACCTCATAGATAAAAAAATTGATATAGCAGTTCATGCGTTAAAAGATATGCCTGCGATAGAAACAGAAGGTTTGCTTTCAGATATATTTTTAGAGAGAAATGACCCAAGAGAAATTTTAATATCGAGGGATAAAAAAAAACTTAAAGAATTAAAATCAAATGCTTTAATTGGAACTTCTTCATATCGAAGAGAATTTCAAATTAAAAAAATTAGAAAAGATGTTAACTGCAAACTTATTAGAGGAAATGTTGATACAAGAATTAAAAAACTTAATGAAGGATTATATGATGCTATAATTTTATCTTATGCTGGAATTAAATCTCTAAAAATAAGCGATCAGATTTCAGAGATCTATTCAGTAGAAGATATAATTCCTAGTGCTGGACAAGGAGTTATATCTTTACAGTGTCGTAATGACGATAGTAAAATAATTTCTATATTAAAAAAAATAAACCACAATGAAACCCATCAAAGAGCACATGCAGAGAGAAATGTTTTAAAAATTTTAGAAGGAGATTGTGAAACAGCTGTTGGTGTTCATGCTTTAATAGAAGAAAATAAAATAGTTTTGATGGCGGAACTTTTTTCTTTAGATGGCACTCAAAGATTCTATGAAAAAAAATCTTCTAAAATTGAAAATGCAAAAGAACTTGGTAAAGAAGTAGGAAAAATTTTAAAGAAAAAATCTAATAATTCATATAAAAAATAGTATGCATATTTTATTAACTAGACCTTTGGAAGATTGCTCTGAAATGATTTTAAAATTTAAATCTTTAGGTCATAAAGTTTCTCATCTTCCATTGATAAAGATAAATAAATTAAATTATGACGAAGTTAATTTTTCAAATTATAAAGGAATTATTTTTACAAGTGCCAATGCCATTAAATTTTTAGAAATCAGTCAAATTGATAAAAATATTTTATGTTTTTGTGTGGGTGATGCCACAGAAAAAAAAGCCAGAAGTGCTGGTTTTCAAAATGTTGTTGCTGCAGAAGGTAATGTTAAAAATTTACAGGAGCTAATTTTACAAAACTTTGATAAAAAAGATGGAGCTCTGGTCTATGTGAGTGGTGAGTTAGTTTCCTTTGATCTTGATCAAGAATTATTAAAAGAAGGTTATAATATTCAGAGAGTTATTAACTATCAAACTAATCACAATCAAAAGTTCGATGAAAAATTTGTTGAAAAGTTAAGGCAAAGTATGCCAGATATAGTGTATGTTTATTCTCAAAATAGTGCGTCTAGTTTCTTAAATTTTATAAAAATTAATCAATTAGAAAGTCTATGGATGAGCACAAATTTAATGTGTATTGGTGAAAAAACCTCATCTTTATTGAATGAAATAAAATGGAAGAAGATATTTCTTTTTAATCCTGGAGAAGAAGAATTTTTGTTATATAAAATTTAGTCATGGAATTAATAAATAATTTTTCAGATATATTCCTGTCAGTATGGAATAGAGGGATTCTAGGTGTAGACATTTTTCAAATATTAATTGGAATTGGAATATTTTTTATATTTTTAATTTTTAGAGGGTTAATAAGCAAATTAATTATAAAGAAATTGGAAATAATTTCGAAAAGAACAACTAATAAATTAGATGATACTTTTGTTAATGCTTTAGAAGGTCCAGCAAGATTT
>Ga0209335_10005244_pt1 | contig 11970 bp, 14 predicted proteins | sample COG_09_FD_184753 | JGI IMG/M metagenome (GOLD analysis project Ga0209335, IMG submission 184753) | Pelagic Microbial community sample from North Sea - COGITO 998_met_09 (SPAdes) (version 2) | ecosystem: Environmental > Aquatic > Marine > Neritic zone/Coastal water | place: Helgoland, sampling...
CGAGATCCTCTTCATCATCCACGTCGTCAACCCCTATTTTATCCGCATCCTTGGCAGCCTCCAGCATGGCCGCCTCCTCCTCAGTCGCCTCCGAGTAGTGTGAACATGTGATGGACACAGTAATGTTCAGGAGGTAATAGGACGTAAAGATCATTACAGCAATCCAACCGATGATCACTGGCTTCCCACCGATGTCAGTGACCGGTTTAATTGTCTCCGTCCAAGATGCGCGGTAGAAAATTGTGTACATTACGATGGCTGCAGTGCCAATTGAATCAAAATTGCGGATGTCATTGTTTCCGTAAGACGGCCAGTGAGTTGTGTTAGCTGGTGTGTAATCCTTGATGTCCCCGCCGCCTGCGCTCTTGGGCGGCAGCTTCATCCCCGTCTTATCCAGCGGCACGAAGTCGGGTCCAATGCAGTAGACCTGATTACCAATCGCAGGGTTCCCCTGGTTGTCGATGCCCACTGCATTCAGATTGATCTCACGGCCCAGTGATGTATTGCTGAAGTAGCGGACGCCAGCGCAGGTTCCCTGGCAGCCAGCGCGGGGTCTCTTGTTCTTGTCTGTTGACGTTGGCACAAAGCCAGCCTTCGGGTCGCTACTCGGCGGCTCATAGTCCCAGACATCCCCAAAACACCCATCCGTATTGAGGTCGTACAAATGGTCCATCCGGCAAACCACTTCTGGCACCAAAGGCTCGTAAGTAAAGGTCCCATTTTTGTACACAGGCACTGCGCAACGGTTGTGAAAGTCGCCTTTCGACCCGATCAGTGACATTGCCAGGAGGGAGAAGAAGCCCATAATAAAGTTGAGCAGGACAAAAACAAGGAAAATTTTGAAAAGCCCCATCCCGAGAGCTTTCATCTGAACACGGGGCGTGGACAGCATGGGGTGTGTCGAGTCCAAAAGCAGCTTGAAACCTCGCAGCACCATGAAGAACATCATGTTGCCGAAGACGAAAGGCCGGTTCAACCATGCAGAAACAACAACGAGAATGTCCAAAACGCACCTGTGTGATACACACAATTCGATTGGTGCCCTCAGGTGAACGGACGTTGTAATGGATCTCGGATCTCAAGGAGGCGATACCGCGCTACTATACTTACGAACGTCGCTGCTGAAACTTTTCATGCCGCTGGCGCAAAACAAAAAGAGTTGGGGGTTCACCAGGGGGATCGAAAAAAGGCACCCTCCTTCAATATGAGCCCCATCCCAAAGATGCGGAGGGCCGTCACGCCTGTGTACACCTGGGGAAGAGAGATACATGAGTGCCTCACATTTCCTCGCCCTCTCCTGAGTCGACTGCATCTTGCCTCAGCATGGTCAATTCGAGTCTTTTTGGAGTGATTTTTGCATGGACATTCAGGGGGTTGAAGCTCACCCAACGCATGACGAAGTTTGCCATTTGCAGAACGTCGGCAAAGGCTGGTCGATCGTCGAAGTTGATCATCTGAGGGACGCAGTTCGGCTCGAAGCACGTCCTGATCGGGCACAGTGTGCTGCTATTGCCGATCGACACATACGTCATATTTTGCGCTATTTTGCAGTTGATCCAAGCTTTCCCACAGAAGAAAGAAGTTTCCCCCTTGTCTGAGTGGCAGTCGTTCAGCGCGATGATCACCATGTGCGTGAAGGATCCCGCCAGCAGCAGGAGGTTGAACGGCGTCCAGTTGACCCCATAGCTAACGGCATCACTTGCAATCAAAACTACTTCCTTGAAGTTGACTCCTGACATCCTGTGCGCCTCCTACAGTTGAAGCCAGCCCGGGCTCCCCGCCGCCGCCGCCGCACCAGCGCCTCTCCGGCAGAACAACTCGTTCAGCACAGCTGACCTTGCCTTTCCTGAAGCGAAAGCTGTTATGCAATCAAGCGGACAGTGATGGAGAACCTTCATGGCGAATGGCCGCCGCAGCCATACGACAAGTCCTGTTCTTCTCGCCGCCTTCTCCGCCTTCCCTGCGAAAGGACAGACCCCACTTCCCGAGGTTCTCTTATGCTCGGTTGAGTGAATGTCAAAAGTCACTTCAAAAACAAAATGTGATCGCGGTCGTTTCAAAACACTTGTTAAACCGAAAAGTCCATTAAAGCGCAGATTTAATATTAATATTAACATCGAATTCCCCGCTGTTGGGGGTGGTGGGCCCGGGCGTTAGCCCTGCTGTAGGACAGGCACAGAGCCGGCTTGGTACCTCGGGTAGAGCTAAGAGCGCACATGTTTGCCGACGTCCGCCGTTTTCAACAGCTTGACTTCTGGCCTGGTGTGCGCAAGACTAGCCTGTCCCGGAATCTTCTAGTCAGATTCCTGCTGTCAGACACCATCCGCGGGAGTGCGGCTGGTGAGGAACTGCTGGCTTGCGGAACTCCTGACCTGATGGTGGATGCAGGTGATTTCGAGCTGCCACGCGTCAGAGACAAACAGGGTCATTGGGCTGGTATGATCCTTCCAACCGTTAGCCAGAGCGTGCCTCGCCCGCCTGGGATGATGGCCCCGACAGGAGACAGGAAGCAAGGACTGCCCTAACGAATGCGCTGTCCCACCATGACAGCCGGTCAGTACATTGACAACTGGGCACAAGTGACCACGAATTGGGACTATATTGGGCGCGGCATCGGGAACGACATCCAGTTCGATTCAATCGCTGACGACGCCTGGAAGGCGGGCGAGGCGCCGCCCATCGTTTTTGAATAGACTGCAGAAAGGGATGCGGCGTTGTCGGCAACGTATAAACAATAGCTATGTGACAGCTGTGCCATCAGATTGCAGAAACTACGAATTGCAAGGGAGGCCCGCCCCGCCCACCCCCCCCTGAGCGTGAAGTACCAGGCAAAGCAAATTTCACTCTCTCCAGTGCGCCCTTCGCCTTCATTTCACTGCGCCTTCCCCCTTCATTTCGCATCAAATACACTGCTTTGGGATCCAAGCACCATCTTGTAGTGCAATAGAATGCAACGCTTGGTCAGTGACTACCACAGAATGTCACTCTATCACCGGATGTTCCCCAGCAAGTGGCGTGAGTGCACGCAGCTCTTGAACAAGCAACGCACGCGACTCAACCAGCTCTTCAAGACGCGCGATCTGCATGCGCAGACAAGTACGCCTCAGCGGAAACCGGTAGCCTGGGCAACGCAAGCATAGTACCTTGCTCGTCCTGCTCGTGGGACCATATCAAGTTTGCAAGGCTCGGATTCACAACGGCTAGCAATGCCCTGGGCTGTTGTAGTGCGTCGCTCCAGGTATTGGGACGCACCCGACGTTCCTTCTGATCTGCCCAAGCGTTCAGCCAGTGTGCGTCTTCGTCTGTCCCCTCGCTCCGTTCTCGTTCCTCGCATCGAATGTCAACACCACGCTTTTCTCTCCCGAACGTCATGCCAAAGTGCCCGCCCGTTGCTTTTGCACGAGCCACTAACGCGCTGTCCACTGCAAGGTGGGTATCTGAATCACCAGTACATTTCCACACGACACGCTGTCCAGCGCCATCATCAACAGCTAGAGACGCGGCGCCGAGCTGGCGAAGAACCTGCGTAATGCATGCAAGCAGCTCACAATTACAGGACTGCGCGCACAGCTTGCCATCCTGAGCAGAGTAGGAACGCAGGAGGTAGGATTCCGCACCAATGATCGAACCGCAGACTCTGCGCCCCCAAGAACGAAGGCCTTTCGCTGCGCCGTCTTTAGCCGTGCAAGCAATCGCCCAGAGAACTCATCGTCATGGCTCCATAACCCCTCGGGCTTCCTTGCGGCCACCTCAAGCATGCAGCAGCGTTCGTACAGAGCTGTCAGATGATCATCCTGCGGACGCAGTTCACTTTCTACAAGCTCAGCTTCATTTTGTTTTCTCAGAATCGCGTCCTCCTGTGCGCGTAGGAGGGATAAGTGCGATAATGCGGCAGGAAGATTGCGACTATACATACAGTATCACTCCTAATCACACCAAGTACCAAACAGAAAAGAGACATTGGAATTAGATAAAGAGAAGCTCAAACAAAGACCTTTGCTGCAAGTTCAGCGTTCAGGGCCGATGTCTCGCGCATCCTGGATGAAAGCTCCTCGCGCATTGCCTGCCGCAGAGTCCTCTAATCGCGCCATCCCCAAATCCCACTACACCCACCGTGCCGACAACGCTATGATAGAAGTTACTATAAGTTGATGGAACTGGCGCAAAACCTTCAGCAACATGGACAGTTTGTCCATCTCCTCGTTCTTGGCAGCAACCGAAACATTGAAAAGCTCCTCCTGATTCTTGAGCGCCATCAGGGCTTCGCCAGCTTCCATTTTTCCTTTTTCACTGTTCAGCCGATCTGAAGTTTCTCCGTCGCGTGTTCCTTCAGCAACTGCGGTGCAGTAGGCTAGGTTCAGAGCTGAATCACGGCGCTGTTGCTCCACGTTGGGCAGGGCGCACTTGGGTCTCGCTTGTCCGGCACGTCTCTCCTTGCAGGCGGCTCTGGGGTGCCCTCCCCGCTGACATCTCCACTCTCGCTCCATGTCCGCGGTGTCCTAAAAAAAGAAGCAACCCCTGATCGCATTCCTGGGCCTGTCGACCCGCTGCTGCCGAAGCCGACGGCTACGAAGGTTGATGCGGCTAGGGACGTCTGCGACCCATCAGATGCTGCTGCTTCCGTCGAGGAGCTCAGAAATGTGGATGAGACGCCGGGTGTTTCTGCTGCAAAGGCGGGATCTGCTCCAATGCTGTTTTCGTGTCGCGGCCCTGCAGATTTAGCGTCTGCCCCGGACTTCGTCGAATTCCGGAAAAAGGTTGACATTGCGCCCGACATCGAAATCGAGCCAGACATGCCTGCCTAAAAGCCGACGTGGGCAACCACCGGAGTGACGCTCGGCCAGCCGCCGCGGAACTCGTAGAGCCAGTCAAAATGTATAAAATTACCCGAGTAAAAGAGGGGTTGGACCGCGGTTGCCTTTTTTCTTTTTGCACACGAGTTGAGTGAGAAGCAGCTCAGCCAGTCAGGTCAGAGCACGAGCCTTACCAGCAGCAGGCTCGCAGCACGCCATGCGCCCCTAGCACGATCTCGAATCGTTCTTTCCAACCAAGTGTATGCTGACTTTGCGTTCTGGCGTGTATTGACGACTCCTGCGTCAGTCGCCGCCGCTATGGCTAGTTGAAAAGCAGTGAGCACCATGATGCTTCTGCTTTCTGATTCGGGGAGGGCTGACGATCACTTTGGGGGCGAGCAGCCACTGAACAGCAACCGATATGGCACCAGCCAAGGGAGAGAAGGAGGCGGTGTCCCTCGGTCCGCAGAAGAACGAGGGCGAGCAGGTCCACCCCGTGTCCGGCTTGTGTGGTTGGCCAACCAGGCGGGCATCGCGATCGGTTCTTGTTTGCGGCGCTGCTGGTCCGCGCCGTTCGACTGCCATGATATTGTGGAATTACTTTCTGCACCTTCACTGGTGTTGAGCATGTGCCAACTTGAAGCGACACGCTGTTCTTCGCGGCTCACGCGGCGCTGCATTGCCCAGGTGTTCGGCGTTGCCCGCATCTTCGCGTCGTTCAACGATACCTTCGTGCACGTGACTGATATGACTGGTCGTGAGACCCTCGTGCGTGTTACTGGGGGCATGAAGGTCAAGGCTGATCGCGATGAGTCATCTCCGTACGCGGCCATGCTTGCCGCGCAGGACGTGGCTGTCCGCCTCAAGGAGCTCGGTGCAAGCCCCACCAAACTTCGGGGTGCTTCAACGAAAGTGAGTAGCGTTGGATCCGTTGCCTGTGAAAGCTCACAGTGGTACGGTGCCAGGTATCACCGCCGTGCACGTCAAGATCAGGGCCACTGGCGGCGTCAAGACCAAGACCCCCGGCCCGGGCGCGCAGGCTGCGCTTCGTGCCCTGGCCCGTTCTGGCCTCAAGATTGGTCGTATCGAGGACGTCACTCCGGTTCCGACCGATTGCACCCGCAGGAAGGGTGGTCGTCGTGGTCGCCGACTCTAGGCGCCAGGGCGCTGGGTGCTGGGCACGTGTTCTCGTATCACTGGTCATCAGCGCCCTGCCATTGGCCAGCTGTGCTCTTCGCTTCAGTTGCCTTGGAGCGCCGTACACTTCGTTCGGCGCTTATCAGGCTGCTCGATCAGAGCTAGCTGGAGGTGGCTGTTCAGTCGCGCACGACGGCAGCTTCTGTAGGCTCCCTGGCGTGCCCGTCGCTATCTCGATAAGAAAGTGACACTGGCTGCTCGATATCCTTGGTATCACCGCATGCGAAATGCCTCCGGTTGCCGCGTGTTGCATCATCCACCATGCTCAATGGCTAGTTCTAGTGAACAGAAAAGAGTTTTGCGCTAAAATTCTGCATCCATACGGCTTTTCTCGCCCGTCTGGGGGCGCAAGTTTCTTTTTACTGACCCCTCTCGATCTCAAGTACTCATCATCCACACTGAACTTATCTGTTCCTTTTGAATTGCGCAATCTGACTGAAGGTTTCCTCGAAAGAGTCCTCTCTTGAACCCATGACACTGACCTGATAGTTTACATGAAGCGATTGCCAGCAAAGCCGTAAGCACCGCCGCCTCGTGCATGCGGGGTCGCGACCATGGGCGAATGCATCTGCTGGTCTTCGTACCTGTGCAAGACGCAAACAAATATCAGAGGCGTCCGATCCGCACAACTCGCGCTTACGGACCATCGGGCACATCGCGTGACATCCGCACCGTTTGGAACAGGTTTGAGTCAGGCACAAGGCAGGCACAAGGCAGGCACAAGGCAGGCACAGGTGCTCACTCAGGAGCAGGCGCTTCGTGGAAAGTATCCGACGGCGGCCTGAGACGCCCGCTTGCCACTTGAATCCATTCGTCTTCGCCCTCGTCGCCACCCACGTAGCTGACGAGAACTGACACAGGTGGCCCGCGCATGCCTCCTCCCGACATGGCCCCCCCTTGCTTCTGCTTGATTTGTTTGATCGACGCCTGCCACCAGTCTTCCTCCCAATTCACTTCCACAAACTTGCCCACCACAAGCCAATCTTCGATAGACTGGGCCTTGCGTTTTCGACTGGAACCAGCGCCCCCGCGCGAGGTGCCTCCAGCCCCCTCGTCTTCGTCATCACCTCCCTGCTCCGGACGCCACTTCAATATAGCACAGTTTGAGGAGGAAACCATCAAGACAGGGGCAAACAGAAATCCTAGATCTGTCCAGTCGCTTCGAAACACAAGGACCTGCTGGGGCTGTGACAGCATGAACTCGTCAATGGTTGCGATCTCTTCATCTAGCTGTTTTAAACGCTGCTGGATCATGTCGAGGCAACCCTGCGCATGAGAAACTTTTTCGACCGACAGATGAAGGCATTGCTTCTGATCCTCGTCGATCTGTCGTTTCAGTTCAACCATCTCAGTTGAATTCCGATTCTTGGCCGAGGAGTATGTGTTCGAGTCCTCATCCACCTTGTTCTTCAGTTCGCTCACCTGTAGTACGTTTTCATCAATTGTGGGTCACGCCAGCCCCTCTGATGGAGGACCCTACAGAGAATTGCAGAAAAGGGTGCTGAGGGACGGAACCCTTTGGTCCAGCGTTCCGATGAGGTTGAAGGAGCGCTTTATCTCCACAGGCAAGTTCTTCGCATTGATGCAGAACTCCTGCGACCGACGGTCCTTGCGTCAAAAAATCCCTACGCAAAGTGCCAGGAAAGAACAGAGTGCCATTGTGCTTCATATCGCATGAATTCGCAAGGCAAGTTCGGAGTCGGAAGCAGAGCAGCACCTCCATAGCCTGCGAAGGGTCCGTGACGGCATTCGCCGCCATCTTGGCGCGAGGAGGCCCAGCCCCCCCAGGGATCCCGACTGACCCGCTCATCTGATACGGGTCACTTCTGTCAACTGATTTGCACAATGTAATGTGATTCGCGCAATACGTTCGTCGAGGCGCGTGGATTGCGCATCCCACTGCTGTGCACGCGGGCCCGAGCTGCCAAGCACGACGAGGAAGCAATGGTTGCTCAATTGGAGATCTAGCATCCTCTCTGAAGCATCAATGCCTCGACTAATCACCTGACCGCCATAGTTCCGGCACGAATACCGGGGTGGGTCAGGGTTGAGAGTGCAGTCGGCGCTGACCTTGCCCGGGTCCAGCTCGTTCCGCCACCTGGCTCTTGTCTCTAAAAGTCAACCACACAACTTTCGCGTTGAGCGCAGTTTGGAGCGCCACCTCCTGCAGACCCCGAGGCGTGCTGGGGGTACAGCGACGGGCCAACCCTACCGAAGGGTGGGCCCGTCCGACACTGAAGCTCTCTTACCGCCCCATGGCGGCGCTTTTTTACTTCTCGAGTTCCTGAGGTGATGCTCTCATCACTGTACCGTAGCCTCCCCGATGCTCTACCCTCTCACACTTCGGCAGGGCTCCGTGGACCTGGTGCTTGACTCCATCGCGGTGCACACAGTAACATTACGGATTTCATTGGCGCTCATGCACCTACCGCAGAGCTCTACACGGGCGCCCAGTGCACCCCTTTTGACTCAAATCTCAAAACCGGGAACATCGTCCAGGGCATAGGATCACGCTCACAGTCTCGCTGTTTCGTGCATACGTGCTGTCGAATCATAACCACGCAGGCACAACCTGCACAGCTTTACCTCAAGTTGTCCACAGCGAAGAGGGCCCCGGACACCAGGTTGAGCGCCCGGTCGTCCGTTGCCCAAGCTTGAGAGCCATCTGCGCCACAAGCGCTCTATGAGTCTGATCGTCCTTCTGTCCCGCTTGCGCTAGGCCGGGTGTGTCAGCAACCAGTGGTATGGAGTCAAATGAATAACCTGGCCCTCCATCCGTGGACGATTTCCCTATCATGCCGCCCCACTGCGCCTGAGAGTTGCCATATCTGGCCCGCTGCGCTGCAGCTGCAGGGTCGCCGCCTCCAGGTTCTCTGCCTCCACCTGGGTTCTCCGTGGTGTCCCCGCCATTTGCACTGTTTCCTGCACCGCCAATTTGCGACTTGCCCGTCTCAGTTTCAGCTGCGATACTTGCCATGGCCAATGCGGCGCAGGCAGCGATCGACGCCGCGGTGTCTGTTTTCGGTCCCGAGTTGGTGAACGAATTGTTGAGAGATGACGCGGCTGCGAACGCACTGCTCGCGCTGAGCTGACGCAACGGAAGAGACGGAGGTGCGCCGCCTGTCGTCGAGCCGGCACCAGCTACCGTGTTCGTCACCTGCAAAACAGCCACCATTTAGGCCGACGAAGTGTGTCCAATACAACACCGGACCGTTGCCAGATCGCATACAAGGCAGGCACGATTGTTCTCACTACGAATTGGAGAGTCGTACCGTATTCGTGAACGGATTGTGGAACATGCCCGTGCTTGCGATTGCACCAAACGAGTCTTGTCGACCCTGTGTCGTCATCATGTTCTGCATCGAGCCCCCGATCGGCCACTGACCCGGCATTGCAGAGTTCTGCGTCCCAAGGAGGTGCCAATTGAAAGACTCTTGCTTGGCCAGTGCGCCCAAAGCTGCTGCAACCTGCGGATTGCTGTCCTTTCCAAACGAGGCTTGCTGCAGCAGCTGAGCAGAACCGAAGGAGCCCTGCGACAGGAATGGCGGCACCTGCGAATCACGAGTAAAATTTCCACCTGCCTCTGCACCCATGGTGTGATTTTGTTCTAGCGCAGTAGTGTTGCTTCCGACCGCCATGCTCGTCGCAGGCCTGGGACCAACTCCAGAAAAAGAGCCCAGAAGAGAGTTCTGTCGCGAGCCATTGGGCAGCCCTGTAAAGGAGGAGCCTTGATGCAGAAGCTGAGGCCATCCGCCGAAATTCTCAAACGAGTTCTGAGAGAGCAAGTGCGACATCCCTGCCAGGTTTCTCAGTCAGAGGAAAACAGACTTGCGTCTGACTTGAAACATGTCAGAGCCATTGCGGGGTGGAAAACACTGTTTAGTTATAATCCACTGCGCGCCTTTGCACACGCAAGGTACAGGCACATACCAGCTTGCGAAACGGACAATTGACGAAGGAGTGGAGCAGTCGCTCCGAATGAATTGCTGTGTAGGAGAGGCGCTGAATAAGTGCCTGTCGGAACTCCACTGCCATCTGTACCCGGTGTCAAAGGTACCATCCCGAACTGATCGCTGAAGGACTGTTGACGACTATGAATGTCAAGGAGTCCCCCCATCTGGTTCAAGTTGAAGCTGCCGCCGCCGGGAGGCATCCAGGTGGTTCGTCCTGGAAGCCCGCCGGGAAGGACACCCTGGGGTACCTCTGACATGATTGGCGCACCAATCTGTGACAAAACCTCAGTTAGTGGCACAAAGTAGCACACAAGATGGCGGCACGACGAAGTAGCAGAGAAGAGAGCACAAACAGACTAGCAGTGCAAAGACATGAGTCCATATCACAATAAACATTGCCGGAACGAAACCTGTTGGCTATTTGCACCATTGCCAGTGTTGTCGGCACCAGGTTTTTCCGAGGAAGGCTGCATTCCTCGGGACTGCTGGCACAGCAGTCTGTCGCACACCAGTGCGAACGCTTTAAGCAGCTTTCAAAAATAATCAGCCCCATCGCGGGCACCGATAGCCTTGACTTTCAGAGAGGTACAAATTCATTCAAAACAAGAGAAAGGCACAAATCTTCGTTTATACAGGACATGGAGGGGGGGATGTTCCTGTCACGCCGTCGGCGCTGGGCCTCGCGATTCTGCTTTCTCCGTTTCTCCTTCTTCCACGCGAGCAGTTGCTCCTGCAGCGTTGGAGGCAACAGCATGTCTTTGTTCACAACAATTTAACACACAGCATTACAACCCTCGAACAGCTTTCGCTTCTCTCGCTTCAACCAACTTGGTTTCTAAGGGAGTGAGGAGCACGCAACAACTGAAACGACCACGGCCAGTGCCCTACAGTGTTTTGCCGCAGAGCAAACCCCTAAAACTGATGTACCAAGCACTCAATGCGTTCGCATTAAATATATGGGCGCAAGGACAAGCTCATGCTCGGGTGGGACAATGGCATACTGGATAAGTTCTGGCAGTCACCAGATACGGACACAGGCACACTCAGGTTAGGTGCAAATCATTCTGTTCACATGGCGGTTAGGATCGGGTTTGGACCTTTGACAACTTCGCGATCGAGTCAGAATCTTTGTCCAAGTCATCCACGGTCTCGTGATCACCACCATGCGAGCGCTTTCCTGCGTCAGCGCGTCGCCTCTCCCCACTGGATGTCCATTTTATCTGGCGCCCGGACATCGCAGCCCACCGGGTCGGTTCTATCATGCACTTTCCGACCGCGAGCAGAGTACCCCTCCTTTGATCAGCTGGGTAAGCTTGTAGTGTGCAGCAGCTTGGTACTGAACCCGGCGGCCCGGAGCCCTTCACCGCCCGAAGACCAAGAGGACCACCGACACCCCCTTTGTGAAAAACCCGAGGTTGTTGAGTGAATTCTTGAACAAAATCACAGAATAATCATGTCCGCGAAACTATATCTTTTGGGTGTTTTGAGTCGGGCGATCGATACATCACGGTTTTGCTGTTTTTTCGTATGGTGGCGACCGGAGGAGGAATTCGAATGGCGCGGTGGTGGAAGCGACCACCGGTTGGTGCAGCCGGGGTCGGGCCCACCCCACTAAGGTACGTGGCGACCCCACGCATCGCCATCCCCCCGATCGTGTGCCGCGTCCTCGATCGGCACAAGATGTTGTCGGCGTACATGGCGCTGCGTACTCTCTGGTTCGTTGGCGCGGCGGACGATGACATGGCCGCGGGCAAAGACCTGATTCAGCAAAGTAACCAAGACCGATCTACGCCCCGGCCTGGTCGGCCGCCGGGCTGGACGAAGCGCCACCGGCTTTCCTCGAGCAGGTCCTCGGGCGCCTCAAGGCGGAGTCCTCCCTCGTCGCGATGAAGGTTGGGTGTCTGCGTGCCCTCGAGGCCCTCCGGGGCGGGGGCGGGGCTGCGGCGGTGGCGGCTTCGGCGGGTGGTGGGTCGTGTGCGGGCGTGCTGGGCGGTGACGCGTGAGGAGGCTCCCGGCCGTGGTTTTTT
>Ga0209335_10005246_pt1 | contig 11970 bp, 10 predicted proteins | sample COG_09_FD_184753 | JGI IMG/M metagenome (GOLD analysis project Ga0209335, IMG submission 184753) | Pelagic Microbial community sample from North Sea - COGITO 998_met_09 (SPAdes) (version 2) | ecosystem: Environmental > Aquatic > Marine > Neritic zone/Coastal water | place: Helgoland, sampling...
TTAGATAAGAGTTTTAATATAGACAACTTCAATTATAGTATTTATTTTTTGAATAGAAATGCATCCGATTTGCCAAGAGACATGCTCTACGTCTCTAAGGATGTTTTTAAAAAAGAATTTAAAATTAATCTATTACCCGGTCTTAAAAACAAATATCATATCGGTACTCCGTCATTACAAAAAAAAATATCTGATATTATTTCAGAGCAAGGTAATGGAAAGTTTGATTTGTTTTTTGCAGGATCTAGAAAAATAAAGACAAAAATAAAATCTGCTTGTAAAGAATTAGGTATAAACTTTAATAATAGTTAATAGTATAATTTATAATTGGGAGGAGAGTTTATTCTCTCCTCCCAATTATTTAATAGATTATTTAATTGATATTAATCTATTATTTGGTTTTTCTTCTTCTGCTTTAGGTATTGTAATAATAAGAGTCCCATCTTTAAAATTTGCTGATATCTTATCTTCTATTATCGATTGTGGCAGTTTAAAAGATCTAGCGAATTTCCCAACTTTACGCTCACTGTAATGATAGTCATCGTTATCCTCTTCGTTATCTAGCTTTTTATCCCCTTTAATTATGAGAATATTTTCTTCTACCTTAGCCTCAATATTACTTTTTTTAACTCCCGGCATATCTGCAACTAAAATATATGATTTGCTATTTTCTTTTATGTCTACTAATGGTTGCCATTCATTGTTATAAACCTCCTTGTCGTTTACATTATAGGTCGCATTATCTAATATATTTGGCATTCTATTTAAAAATGATACTGGTTTATATCTCCAATTAACTATGTTCATTTTAGTCTCCTTTGATTGATTATGTTTATATTATCTTTTTAATTGCAATCTACATGCCAATACAAATTGTTATCTTTATTAGTTATTTTTTATGACAAATTGTCTTATAATTAATTTTTTTACATTTTTAAAATGCCATTATTGCATTAAAGTGGCTAAAATGAATCTTCTGATTGCATTGTGGAGTCGAATAGTAGTTTGTAAATTATGTAATATAATTAATGAAAGATTACAAAGTGAATGAATTAGCAATTTTTGGTGGAAATCCTATAAGAAAGGAATCTTTTCCTGTTTGGCCGCGAGTTACTCCTGAGATGAAAGATAGCCTAATCGATACTTTTGAAAACCAATCATGGGGTGTTGGCAGTGAAACTATAGATCTCTTCAATGCCGAGTTTGCAAAAATGCAAGATGCTAAATTCGCATTGTCAATTCATTCTGGGACATCTGCAATTTGGATATGCTTGAAAGCTGCTGGTATTGAAGCTGGTGATGAAGTCATTCTTCCATCATACACTTTTATCGCTACCGCTACAGCAGTGGTTTTAGCGAATGCTGTTCCTGTTTTCGCAGATATTGATTTAGAAACTGGAAACATAAATCCTGTTTCTGTTCAAAGTTTAATAACGAGTAAAACCAAGGCAATTATTCCAGTTCATACTGGGGGATCTCCAGCTGACTTAGTTAGTCTTATTGATATATCTAAAAAACATAATATTCCAATAATTGAAGATGCTGCGCAGGCGCATGGATCTATGCTAAATGGTAATAAAGTGGGTGCTATAGGTCTAGGCGGAATATTTAGTTTTCAAACGTCTAAAAATATGAGTGCTGGTGAGGGTGGGGCAATCGTTAGTAATGATGAGTCATTTATTGATGCATGCTTCTCTTATCATAATTGCGGGCGAGTTAGAAATGGTAAATGGTATGAACATTATCGAATGGGAAGTAATTTACGGATGAGTGCTCTAAACGCTGCGATTCTATTACCACAAATAAAATCTATGGATCGAGATTTTCTGCTCAGAGAAAGAAGTCGTAAAATAATAGATGATGGCATTGATAATATTGATGGGTTAGTGCCCTTAAAACAGATTCAAGGGACTAAATCATCGAACCATATTTATATAATTCGTTATCAAAAAGAAAAATTCCATAACATTTCAAGAGAAGTCTTTTTCAAAGCTATGCAAGCTGAAGGAGTATACACTTACAAGGGTTGGTCACCGCTATATAAAGAGCCATTGTTTTCTATAAATCCGAAGGAATACCCATGGTTAGAGAATATTGATTATAATAGTTTATTTCATGACAACACGGAAGTGTTCGCTCAAGAGCAAGCTGTCTGGTTGAGGCAAAATCATTTGATTGGCACAGATAATGATTTAGAAGATATTATTAATGCTTTTGAAAAAGTGACCACTGAAATGCGTAAAAAACCAGATAGATTTAAAAATATTATTACATAAAAGGATTAAAGAATGAGAGATGAAATTAATTTAAAATCATTATTAGACGCTGTTAATGTTCCTGCAGATTGGGTGGGGATTAGGGAAGTGTATGAATCAAATACTCCTAGAATGATTAGGGATGGTATTCCAGTCTCAAATGGACATTATTCTACTCATGGTATAATGGTAGAAGTTCTTGTTAATGGTCAATTTGGTTATTTCGGTACGCCTGACCTTAGTAAGAAAGGAATTGAAGAGGCTTCAAACAAAGCATATTTCCAAGCGGAAGCTGCTTCAAAATATGCTTTACATCGATTTACAGATGATGTAAGGCCGAAAAGTGTTGGTAAATATTCATCTGAATTTGAAAAAGACCTTAGAGATATTAGTGCTAAAGATATAAATATTATGTTGCTTGACGCATGTAATGCCTTAAAAGTATCTGAGAAAATAGTTAGTGCTAGTGCACTTGCAAATGTAATTGAAAGTAACTTTCATTTTGTAAGTTCAAATGGTAGTGACGTTGTTCAAGATTTTTTAATGTTAGAATTTGACCTATCGGCTACTGCAGTAGATGGTGCAAATCAACAAACTCGCACTTTTGGAGGTATGAGAGGAACTTGTCGACAAACAGGGAAAGAATTTTTAGATAATATTGAAATATTAGCTCAGGCTAATAAGATAGGAAATCAGGCTATTGAGTTGCTATCAGCAGACGAAACACCTTCTGGAGAAATGGACATTGTCATTGCGCCAGACCAAATGATGCTCCAAATACATGAAAGTATTGGCCATGCATTAGAAGTAGATAGAATTTTAGGTGATGAAAGAAATTATGCTGGTTGGAGCTTTGTTAAACTTGAAGATTTTGGAAAAATGCAATATGGTTCTAAGCATATGAATATAACATTTGACCCAACGGTATCTTCTGAATTTGCATCATATGCATTTGATGATGGAGGCCTAAAAGCTGAAAGGGAATATTTAATTAAGGATGGTTTACTTGTTAGGGGTCTTGGAGGAAAAGAGAGTCAGGTTCGGTCAGGTTTAGAAGGAGTCGCTAATTTTCGTGCTAGCTCTTGGAATAGAGCACCTATAGATCGAATGGCAAACATAAACCTAGAGCCAGGAGAGTCATCTTTTGATGAAATAATTGGCAGTGTCGAAAAAGGAATTTATGTAGAAAGTAATCGATCGTGGAGTATTGATGATTACAGAAATAAATTTCAATTTGGTTGCGAGTATGGTAAGCTGATTGAGAACGGGAAGCTGACAAAAACGATAAAAAACCCTAATTACAGAGGAATAAGTAATCCATTCTGGAATAGTTTAAAGATGGTAGGTAATGGTGATACATATGGTATATATGGCACTCCTAATTGTGGTAAGGGTGAACCTAATCAAGTTATTAGAGTTGGACATGCATCACCTTTATGTTTGTTCGAAAATATACAAGTATTTGGAGGTGCTTAAGGATGGAAAATCAATTTAAAACAATATCAAAAACTCTATTTTCTTTAATTAACAAAGATGAAGTGCTAACGGTCTCTTTTACTGGAGAGGAAAGTCAATTTATCAGATTGAATAATGCTAAAATTAGACAAACAGGGTTGGTGAATGATGCAGATATTAATTTAAAAATGATATCAAATGGCACTACTTGTACGGGAAGTTTTACTTTATCAGGAAATGATAGTTTTGACTTACGTCGAGCAAAATCAGAAATCGAAAGAATGCGTATTGAGGTGAGTCAGATTCTAAAGGATCCATACGTAACTATGCCTTCAGAACTAGGCTCGAGTCATGAAACCAAACACTCAAATGGACTTAGCTTTGAAAATGCGGTAGATGCAATTATGCCTTGTGTTCAAGGGGTAGACTTCGTTGGTATCTTATCTAATGGAAGGATGTATAGAGGAAATGCGAATTCTCTGGGTCAAGAACATTGGTTTGAAACTGAATCTTTTAGTCTCGATTTTTCGCTAGTTGCAAAAAACCATCAAATGGTCAAAGGCACTTTTGCTGGAACAGATTGGAACCAGAATAATTTTGAATTGTATCTAGATCAATCAAAAAAGAAATTAAAAATGATGGAACTAAAACCTGTAAAGATAGATACAGGTAATTATAAAGCCTGGTTCGAGCCTGCTGCTGTTTCTGATTTTATTAACATGTTTTCTTGGAATGGTATTAGTGAGGCAAGTATTCAGCAAGGCTGTAGCGGTTTTGGTAGAATGAGAAATGAAAATATTAAATTATCTTCAAAATTTTCGATTTCAGAAGATTTCTCTCTGGGCTTGGTCCCTAAATTTAACTCAAATGGAGAAGTGTCAGTTGATAAGGTACCAATTATTAGCTCTGGAGAACTTAAGAACACGCTAGTGAGTTCAAGAACGGCCTCAGAATATGGTCAGGTTAGTAATCATGCAGAGCCTGGAGAACATTTAAGATCTCCCTCAATGGCGCCTGGGGAATTAAATCGTAATGATATTTTAAAAGAAATTGATAAAGGTTTGTATCTATCAAATATTCATTACTTAAACTGGAGCGACAATTCAAAAGGCAGAATCACAGGATTGACTAGGTATGCTTGTTTTTGGGTCGAAAGTGGTGAAATTGTTGGTCCAATTAATACAATGAGATTTGATGATTCCTTCTATAATTATTTTGGTGATAGTTTAGTACAGGTTGGAAAAGAAACAGAATTCATTCCTAGTACAAGTACCTACGGAAACAGAGAAATGGGAGGGACTACATGCCCAGGTATTTTAGCTGATTCTTTTGCACTTACTCTTTAATAATGGTTATGATTTTTGATTTAATTTATTTTTTTTTAGGATTTGCTGTCGGGGGATCTATTGTTTGGTATCTACGACAAAAAGAGCTTGATGCTACAAAGCAAAATCAGGATGAATTGAAAAAAAGTTTTAGTGACTTATCAAATGAGGTCTTAATTGATAGTCAAAAGATTTTCCTAGATCTAGCAGAATCAAGGTTTTCATCATTATTAGACAGCTCCGGGAATCAGTTAGATAAGAAAAAAGAACTTATTGATACAAGCCTTAAAGAAATGAAAGAAAGATTAAACAGCCTTTCCGAAAATACGGTTGCGCTTAAATCGCAAATGGAAGAATCTCGTAAGACTGTAGGTGATCTTTCAGATACAACATCTAGGCTACGTCAAATATTGTCTAGTTCCCAAGCCAGAGGCCAATGGGGGGAAAGAATGGTTGAGGATATATTAAACTTTATTGGACTCAAAGAAGGTATTAATTTCAAGCAACAGTCGCAAACGGGTAACAATAGGCCAGACTTTACTTTTTTTTTACCAGATAAAAAAATTATTAATATGGACGTCAAATTTCCACTGTCTCATTATGAAAAGTATATCAAAGTTGATAGTGATTCTGAAAAAGAATTAGAGAAAAAAGCTTTTTTAAAAGACGTTAGGAATAGAATTAAAGAGGTTTCTGATCGATCTTATATTGATCCGGAAGGTGGAACTGTTGATTACGTTTTATTATTTATACCAAATGAAAGTATTTATTCTTTTTTAAATCAAGAAGATGATTCTTTAATTGATTTTTCTTTAGAAAGAAAAATCATCCTATGCTCTCCGATAACGCTTTATGCTATACTTTCCTTGGTTCGTCAAGCGGTGTCAAATTTTGCTATGGAACAAAAAGCGGGGGAGATGCAAGTGTTGGTTGGTGTCTTTAGAAAACAGTGGGAGCAGTACAAATCAAAAATTAATGCAATGAGTAATTCACTGAGTGCTCTAACAAACCATTACGAAGAACTTAGAGGCCCTCGATTAAGGGGGCTTGAAAAACCAATGGATAAGATATCTGAATTGCAATTAGGCAATAACAATCAACTATTGAAAAAAGAAGACACTTAGTATGAAATTGAATATTTCTATATATTTTATCATTATATTGCTTGGCGGTTGCGTAGAGCCACCAGATTATGATGATGGACTTCTTGAAAATATTCCAGCCATTATTAATGCCGACGATTATTTTTCTTTGAGTTTATATGCGGAAAACCACACCAAAAATTATAATTGGAATTTAGGTTTTAGTTCAACTGTCGAAGACACTCTTCTTACTTCCCTAATTATTAAAAACTACTTAGGGTCAGCTGCAGATTCATCAACTTTAATTCTTTATAACACTAATGAAGCAGAAATTTTTAATATTTTGTTAAATGGAGAGACCACTTCAATTAGTGAAATATCTATGGAGTACATAGGTAATCCTCATAGATTAGAACTTATTTCTAATAAATTAAATTGTTCGCTTGAATTACAGCTTATAAGGCAATAATTGTTTAATCTTCCCAAACGGGACAGGCTAAGTATTTATAATCGCACCAATTACAATGGTTCCCTTTTTTTGGATTAAAATCTTTTTTTCGTATACCTTTCGATACTTCTATTATTTTTTGTTCTGTATCACGTAATTCATCAATAGAAAAAGCATGTTCTTTTATTGGGTCTTCAAAATCTCTCAAAAAGTAAAGTTTTGATATTTCAGGTATCCCTCTTAGAACTAAATCTTCTGTTTGCTCCAAAAATAAGGAATAGATTGCTAGCTGTAGACTAGTTTTTGCTTTGGTTGAAGATTTACTTGTTTTGTAATCCGTAATAACTATTCCATCCTCTTTATCAAGCCTATCAATAGTACCAGCTATGGTAATGTCATTTAATTGAAAGGTAAAGTTTAGCTCAGTAGCAATTACATTTGGAGGAGACTTGCTAATATTTTTTACATAATGAGTTAACATTTCAATACCCTGAGTTTTGAATTTTTCCTCTCTGATTTTATATTCAAACATCCCACTTTGCCATTCTTCATTTAACAGTCTAAGAGCTCGCTGCTCATTAAGATTTTTATCCTTTTCATGAAAGCGCTGTAATACTTTGTGAATAATATTACCAAAAACTAATTCTGGTTTACTTGAAGTTTGTGGAATTTTATCAATTTTGGACATTCTATATTTTAATGGGCATGCTAAATATGTCTCTATAGCGCTGGCTGATAAACTTATTTGATTAGGAATTTCAGGTGTGAATGTAGTTTTTAAATCACTCTTTAGCTGTTGATGTAATTCTGAGTTGTCTAAAACATAGTTTTCATTATTTTCGTATTTGTCGATAATCGATAAAATATTAGCAAGTTCTTTGATGATAGCGTATTGGTTTTCAGATAATGCATCCTGCATCATTTTGGAATACTTTATTTTCAACTCTGAACGTAAAATATGTTTGTCTTCTTGATTATTCGTTGTTTTTTTATCCATTATTTCTTCGGGTAGTTCCTTTACAAATTTAGATGTGGCCTTTGTTGGAGCGAGAATATACAGCAAGTTTTTAGCTCTAGTGATAGCAACATAAAACAATCTTCGTTCTTCTTGATAATGGTGTTCTTTAGGCGATAAATCTGTATAATTTTCATAATTTAGTAATATATCAGGTGGGTTTTTTATTTTCTTTTCTGATTTAAAATTTAGCGGAAAACTAGCAGATCGTTGAAATGGTAAGAATACTATTTCAAATTCACCACCTTTGACACCGTGTACTGTATTAATAGTAACGGCATCATAGTCTTTATTAATTGCTGGCTCTAAGGATGGTAGGCCACCAGAGGTCATTATATCTTCAAGGAATCTATTAAATCTGAATATATTATCATTTTTCTTATTATTGGTATTGTTTGAGAATTTTTGAGCATTAGATATAATAGAGCTGATATTTAATATTTCATATTGATCTTGGAGTAAATATCTTCGAGATTTATTCTTTAAAATTTTTAATTTTTCACATAATTCCCAAACAATTTCTCCAGCGGATCTTTTATGAGCTATCCTTTTAAAATATTCGATTATTAAAGTGATTTCATTAATGAATTTTGAAGCTTTATCAGTTTTTATAGTCTCGCTATTTAATCCTGATTTATTTTCTTCCCAAGATTTATTAAAAAAAATATGAGCGTTTTCATACCCACTTTTATTTTTTAATATTCTAAATAGAGCAATCTCATAATATTTACCTTTTGCTATTAGTTGAATCCATGCAAGCAAGTCCTTAACTTGAGCAATATTAAATAAGTTTCTTTTCGATGAACGATTTGGAATTCCTAAAGAGTTTAAGTGGTCAATAATTTGGATTGACTGCTGATGAGTTCTGCATAGGATTGCCATTTCTTTGTACGGAAAGTCTTTTTTTAATTGGTTAATTTTATCAGAAATGAATGTTATTTGATCATTTTTCTCGCCGTTAAAAAGGACTGGTTTTATTTCACTTAATGTAGAATTTGACCAAAGTGATTTTTCTTTTCTCTCTTTATTGTTTTTAATAGAGTGGTTAGCTAAATCTAGAATAGGCTGAGATGATCTATAATTCGTTTCTAGAGTAATCGTTTTATATTGATTATTCGATTTATAAGTATTTTCAAATGTCGATATATTGAATGCATTTGCTCCTCTAAAACTGTATATCACTTGATCATCATCACCAACAACTGTAATTGATTCATTTTTTCCTGATATGAGTCTAGCTATTTCATTTAATGCATAGTTATTATCTTGAAACTCATCAATAATGATGTGTTTAAACTTGTTTCTGACATCATTAAGCACTGCTTTGTCATTTTTTAAAGAGTTGTAAGCATCTTTTATCATGTCATTATAATCAATAAAATTGTTTTCTTTTTTCCATTTTTGAAAAATGGGATAAATACGTAATAGGTCTTTTAGTTGAAAGAACAATTCTTGATTATTTTCATAAAATTTTTCAAGATTTTCATAATCAATTGTCTTTATATCTATTAATTCATCTCTTATTCTATTAAAAAAAGGTATAAAACTTTCAATAACAGCAGCTTTTGGGTTAAGAGAAAACTCATCAGATAACAGAGGATAAAAATCATCATAACGCTCAAGTAACATGTGGACAGCTTCACTCTGATCTATAAGGATAGAAGCGGTAGCGTTATTTCTAAAAAAATCTTTCATTAGTTTATAACAGAATGAATGAAACGTTCCAATAAACATGGGATGGACTTTTTGTCCTACTTTGTTAAGAAGTCTGAATTTTAATTCATTGGCTGCTTTTTCTGTGTACGTAATTGTAAGAATATTTTTTGGATCAACATTGTATTTTTGAATCATATATACAATTCGATTTTCTAAGGTGAATGTTTTTCCAGTGCCAGCTCCTGCAATTATCATCAGAGGTGCAAGAGGATGTTTTATAGCCTCGAGTTGTTTTGGATTTGCAATTTCTAATATTTTATTTAAATGCATATCGAAAAATATGAATTAATTTTTTAACCTTTTCTAACTTTATAGGTCTAATTAAATAATGATATGCTTAGTGATAACGAATTAATTGAAAAATTTCAAAATGGTGATGACAAAGCATTCAATAAACTTATTCAAAATAATTTAAATAATGTATTCGGTTTTTTTATGAAAATTACAAGAGATGAAATGGCAGCAGAAGATTTAGCACAGGATGTTTTTATGAAATTATATAAAAATCTTAAAAAATTTAGACATGATTCAAATTTTTCCACATACCTATACAGAATTAACACCAATACCGCAAATTCATGGATTACAAGAAATAAATGGAAGAACTTATTACATCTAGACCAAGCACCAGACAGAGGTGAGTATGATCAAGTAAATGAAGCTGAGTGGGAGCGAAAGGAACTTTGGGAGTCTATTTCTAAGTTGCCAAAAAAGCAAAGAAAGGTCGTTATCTTAAGGCTAACTAATTCGTTGTCTTTCCGTGAAATATCAAATATTACCGGCATGAAAGAAGGGACAGCTAAAGTTAACTTTCATCATGCGTTAAAAAAGTTAAAAGAGGATCTGATCGATGAATAGTCTTGAAAAAAAACTTTCAAAATTATCTAGTTTTAAAATAAATAAAATAGATTCATCAAATTTTATATCATCATTAAGAAATAGACAAAGAATTGAGTCATTAAGAAAAAAAAGATTTCAGTCCGGAATTAGAGGGTTGGCTTTTGTGACTCTAATTTCGTTCATTACTTCACTTCAATTAGATGACACTAATTATCATTATGATAACTTTAATATTGTTTCCTATTATCAAGACTTCGATAATGAGATTTTTAATATTAACGATATTCTTGTTGAGGTAGATGAAATTGATTTCGGACTGTTTCTTATTGAAGAAACAGTTGATATTGGCATTAGTGAATTGATTTATTACAATAGTTTTTTAATTGAAGATGTAGAAGGGTAAATGGCTTTATGAAAATAGTATTTTTAATTTTAGTATTTGGTCTAGCAAAAGACACCTACTCGCAACGGGCAGAGGTTGCTGAGACTGAACTTGACTCTGCCTTTAATCTAGATAATAGAAAAGAGATGGAGTCTATGATGATATGGAAGTTGACTAGCGAGCTTGACTTAGAGGTCGAGCAAGCAGAAAAGTTTTTTCCTAGATTTCGAAAGCATCGAAAAGAGATAGAGACTTTAAGAAAAAAAGACCGTTTATTGGCAAAGTCAATTAAACGAAGCATTTCTCAAAATAAAAAACTGATGCAATCTGAAGTTGTAAAAATGATTAAAGAATCTTCTTCTTTTAGGAAAAAAATGGCTGATAAGGAAGAAGACTTTTTAATAAAATCTGGAGATATACTTAATCCCAAGCAACAGGCTAAACTTGGAATTTTTAAACATAAAATGTTGCGCGAGCTAAAAGGCGGTATAAATAAAAAACGCTCTCGAGGTGGTAAAAGAAAATTTGGTAATGAAAGAAAAAATAATAAAAGAGGATTTTGGAAATAATGAAGAAAGAAAAAATTATTAAAGTATTAAATGTTCTGCTATTTGTTGCCGTTATTTTTAACGGTTGCGTAAATCTGAAAAATGATTCTGAAAATGATAAGAGCGAATTAATGAGACTCTTAGATGAGGACACAGCAGTAGGAATTGACGGTTATGATGATCAAGGTGTAGTTGATATAGAGTTTGATAATGGTCTTGAATCTATTGGCATGGCAAGAATTACTGAAGATACATTAAAGTATGGTGAGGGTTATCGGATACGGTTTGGTAGGCAAATAATTAGTAGAGAAAGATCAGTAGAGTTTAATGTTGACGGTGATACTGCAATTGGATTGATTAGTTACAATTTAAATGGGATTTTTAGAGTTTTGGTAAAAGATACTTCCAATTTAGAAATTATTGATTCTATGAGTTTCTCAAAAAACTTTGAGTCTTTAATGACTAGAAAAGTAAAATTCTTTAAATTGTCTGATAATAGCAATCCTAATGGTTATAGGTGGAAAATAGCGGCTATTACTCCAATCACTGGTAGCTCGGGGAATAAAGTATCTATTTCTTCTTTGAATATTTTTTCAATAGAAACTTTAATAAATGATGATGGCGAGAGTTCATATAATCAAAGAGAATTACTGTTTTCAATGAATTCAGATGATTCTGGCGATTTGTATTTAGATAGAGAAAACTTGCCTACATTTAATGCGTTTCAACAAATAATGATAAAAGTCGATGTTGAAAATTTTGGTCCTGAACATGCTCTTGATTCTTTGGGTGTAGGTGAGTGGGTTATGCATCGTTTTGGTAGAAACTCTTCCCAGCGAGGAAGACGTAAATTAAATGATAGAGGGGTAGCATCTGATAGCGTGGAAAATGATAATATCCATAC
>Ga0209335_10005256_pt1 | contig 11956 bp, 7 predicted proteins | sample COG_09_FD_184753 | JGI IMG/M metagenome (GOLD analysis project Ga0209335, IMG submission 184753) | Pelagic Microbial community sample from North Sea - COGITO 998_met_09 (SPAdes) (version 2) | ecosystem: Environmental > Aquatic > Marine > Neritic zone/Coastal water | place: Helgoland, sampling...
ACTCATCTGCCCGCATGCGTCGATCCGCCCCTTCCTCTTCTCGCCTGAGGACATGGAAAAGGCGCCGGAGTCTCTCAAGGGCGGCACTCGCCCTGCACAAGGCGGCGGTGTGCTCGACAAGTTCCAGTACCGCGTACAAGTCTCGCCGCTCGACTGCACCGGCTGCGAGCTGTGCGTGCGCTTATGTCCTGCAGACGCGCTGCACTTTGTGGAGCCCAAGGAGGCCATTGAGGCCGAGAAGCCCAACTGGGACTTCGCCATTTCGGTGCCAAACCATGGTGAGGAGGTGGATAAGACCACTGTCAAGGGATCGCAGTTTCAGCAGCCGCTCCTCGAGTTCTCGGGTGCATGCGAGGGGTGCGGCGAGACGCCGTACGTGAAGCTGCTTACGCAGCTGCTGGGCGACCGCTTGGTCATCGCCAACGCGACAGGTACCCCATCTCAGCCCAAGCCCCCCCCCCCTCCCAGCCCTGCGCGGGCTAGCCTCGAGTCATTTGATCTGGTCCGCCCCACAGGGTGCTCGTCGATTTGGGGTGCCTCAAACCCCTCGTTTCCGTACACGACGAATGCTCGCGGTGAGGGGCCCGCGTGGGCGAATTCTCTCTTCGAGGACAATGCAGAGTTTGGTCTTGGAATGCGACGGGCATTCAAGCAGCGCCGCGACGCGCTGATGATACACGTTGATGATGCGCTGGAGGATGCCGAAGTACCTGTATCAGATAAGTTGCGAAAACTGCTTACGCAGTTTTCGGTGATGCGGCACGAAGACAAGGCGGACATGCTCCTTCCCAAGGGAAAATCCTTCTACAATGAGCTCAAGTACAAGATCTTGCCGCTTCTTCTCGAGGAAGCAGGAAACCATTGGAAGCTGCAACGTCTTGCGGATCAAAAAGATATCTTTGGGCGCAACTCACACTGGATCATCGGAGGCGACGGATGGGCCTATGACATCGGCTTTGGCGGTCTCGACCACGTACTGGCGTCGGAAGAGCACGTTCACATTCTCTGCCTCGACACAGAGATGTACTCAAACACTGGTGGGCAGGCCTCGAAGTCAACACCTCGCGGGGCCTTTGCCAAGTTCGCCGAAAGTGGCAAGTTGACGGCTAAGAAGGACCTTGGACAGTACGCAATGACATACAAGAACGTGTATGTGGCGTCAATCTGTGTGCATGTGAATCATTCGCAGGCGATCAAGGCGATCAACGAGGCGGAGGCCTACCCCGGGCCCTCGCTCATCATCGCCTACTCCCCGTGCATCTCCCACGGTTTCCCGATGGCCGAGTCGATCGACCACTGCAAGCAGGCGGTCGAGTCGGGCTACTGGCCGCTGTACCGCTACAACCCGCAACTCCGCAAGGATGGCAACAATCCCTTCCAGCTCGATTCCAAGAAGGTGACGGGGGACCTCTTCAAATTCCTTGCGCATGAGAATCGCTTCGCAGCAATTATGCGGCGCGACCCCGCGCTGGCAGAGGGGCACCAGGCTCGTTTGAAGCAGCAGGTCGTGGACCGGGCAGCCGCGCTCAACGTGCTGTCAGCAGATCAGCTGCCTGCCTCGCTCCAGGCTGCTGGGCTGTCCGACTCGGTCACCGTCCTCTACGGCTCCGAAACGGGGAACGCCGAGGAGCAGGCCAAGTCTATCTACGCCGACGTCAAGGCTCGCGGTTTGAAAGCGACGCTTTCAGCGCTCGACGATTTTGAGTTCTCGGAGCTCCCTGAGCAGTCGACGGTACTGGTCGTGATTTCGACATGCGGACAAGGCGAATTCCCGGCCAACTCGCACAAGTTCTGGCGCGCTCTGCAGGATACCACGCTCCCCGCGAGCCACCTGCAGAAAGTCAAATTTGCAGTGTTCGGTCTCGGCGACTCGACCTACTCGCTCTTCTGCGTGGCCGCCGAGGGAATAGACGTTCGCCTCGCTGAGCTGGGGGCTACGCGCCTCCTCCCCCGCGGCATCGGTGACGACAGAGACGAAGACCGCTTTTACACAGGCTGGGACAACTGGACGCCGCAGCTCTGGGCCACCATGGGCGCGCCGGCGAAGCCTCTCGTGCGCGAGATCCCGCGTCCTGCGTATGAGGTCTCGGAAGCCTCGGGCGAAGCGGAGCCTGCGGTCAGCTACGACTCGCTGGTGCCGCCTGGTGCGACGCCGCTTGAGCTCACGGTCTCGCAGCGCCTGACCCCCGACGACTACGACCGCAACATCACGCACTACTCCTTCAAGATCAGGGGCACGGGAGTGTCTTACAACTGTGGGGACGTGCTCGCCATCTACCCGCGCAACGACAAGACGGAGGTGGCAGAGTTCTGCGCCATGGTCGGGCTCGACCCCACCACCGAGCTGACGGTCTCCGCCAACGTGGAGGCGCGTAACGCAGTCCCGCAGGAGCTCTCACTGAGCCAACTCTTCGAGACCGTGCTGGATGTATTTGGCAAGCCGAACCGGCGATTTTTCGACTCTCTCGCGCTGTTTGCAACGGATCCCACCGAGGCGGCAGAGCTGGAGGCGCTCACAACCGATGAAGGCAAGGAGCGCTACCGCGATCTCGTCGACAACTTTGCTCATCACGCGGACGTCCTGCGCGCGTTCCCCAGCGCGCGCCCGCCGCTGGCGCAGCTTATGAACATGATCCCATCGATCAAGCCGCGCGCCTATTCGATTGCATCAGCGCCGCTCATGCACCCCGACGAGATTGAGCTGTGTGTTGTCGCAGTGGACTGGGAGGTCCCTTCGACGGGCGAGAAGCGCCACGGTCAGTGCACCTCCTATCTCACACGTTGCAAGACGACCGACATGATCATGTGCTCGGTGAAGCCATCGTCCATCGTGCTCCCCAAGGACGACATGGACCCGATCCTCATGGCCGGTATGGGCACGGGCCTTGCGCCGTGGCGCGCGCTCACTCAGCATCGTGTGATGCAGCACAAGGCCGGCAAAAAGGTGGGCCCTGTCGTGATCTACTATGGCGCACGCAAAGAGGCGACCGAATACATCTATAAAGAGGAGCTGCAAAGCTACGAGGCAATCGGCGTTCTCAAGATGCACACCGCATTCTCACGCGACCAGGCGCGCAAGATTTACGTGCAGCACCGGATAGCAGAGGACTACAAACAGGTCTACGAATATCTCGTAGAGCACAACGGCGCCTTCTTCGTTTGCGGTTCTTCACGCAACGTGCCGGAGGACATCTATGCTGCAATGAAAGAGGTGATGATGAAGGGAGGCAGCATGGGCGAGGATGATGCAGAGGCCGCGCTGTCCTCGCTAAAAATGGACGGGCGCTACACCGTGGAGGCTTGGTCTTAAAAGCAGACAACCAAAAATTTCGGTGCGGGGGGCGCAGAATGGGGGCCGAGTTAGGCCGGTAGGACTCTTTTTCCGGCAACTGAGTACAGACTGTATGCCAATGAGTTGTTGAGCTCGCAGTAGCGGGGGCCTGCGTGTCACCTGACTTTGCTCTGCTTCAGAGTGCACCTTGTTTAGCTATGAATTGCGGCGCGGTGAAAAGCATCATATGAATTGAGAGATAGATACGTTTAATTAATGACAAACAGTCGCAAACCGCAGAGCGAAAAACTGGCGACGGGCGGGGGCCGGGGGACCACAGCAGTGAAGCCGGATAATAACTAGGATTGGCGCTGCAAAGTTTTGTAAGCTCCACATTAGACCGTGAGCTTTGTGCTAGACATCTCCACATTCGAGTGGTCCCTCACGTGCGACCTTCGCATTTCCTCTCTCGTTGTGACTAAGAAGAGATAACACACGTTTTCTGACAACAGTCGATTATCGCAGAGCGAAGAACAGCAGGATAGCTGTGGCCGGGAGGGAGACGGTGTACTGCATAACCTCGTACAGACTGGGTACCAAACAACCAAGCCACCAGATAGGCACGCAAAACCCCCCAAAAGGGACGAAACCACAACCCAGACCGCGAAAAACCTGCTGCTCGGGCGGGAGCCTCCTCACACGTCCCCGCCCAGCACGCCCGCATACGATCCACCACCCGCCGAGACCGCCACCGCCTGCACCACTGGGGCCGCGAACGCAACCGGAGGCGGGAGAGCCAGCGTGAGCTCGCCCGTCGACAGCCGCGCCGCCGCCGGGACGGAGGCCCGCGGGAACGCAGTCATCGTGCGCGACGAGGTCGTGCGGCCGACGTATGCGGTCCCCTCGAAGCATCCGCCCAGCGCGTGCTCGGGGCTGCGCTGTAGGGGATCCTGGCGCCCTGCTGGACCCGGGGGATACCGTCGTTGTCGTAGTCATAGTCGGCGCTGGCGACGCCGGCGAGGTGATCCATGACCGCCTGCGGGTTGGCCTCGTTGAAGACGTTCTTCATGTCGAACGCGCGGACGACGGGAGTCGCCCCCGGCGCTCGTCCAAAAATGAATGAGACTTTGTGCTAAAAATCCCCGTCCACTTGGGGCTTGAGCCCAAACGGTACCATCACTGTCTCTTGAATACGAACCAGTGACCGGGGGCCCTGTTTGTGCCGAGCATCACTGCCCCCCCACATTGTCGACAGTTGCGTAGATGTTCGCCCTACTATCCGCAACAGCTCCAGCGAATCCGGCCCCGACCTCACCTGCTGCTGCTCGACATCCTGCTCCAAGCGGGCGAGTGCCCCGAGGGGGCTTGCGTAAACGGGATGATGGTTTAATCCGTACCTCTTGCACAGCGTTGTCCTCCAGCAGCCTTCCGCTCCTGACGGCGCAACTCTCATTTTGGCGGGACGGGATTTCAATCACCTGGTCAGCATTCCGCTGCTCGCCGCAGCAGCGCAGGCTGACTCTGGCACCCACAGCTCAGAGCAGGTCCAAGATCCATGTCGCTTCTCCGCAGTGAAATGAGCGCTTTTCCCTCCTAGTTCTACTTAACATCCGTGCCGAAATGTCCAGGTACCGGACCGCAAGCCTCTTGAGTGCAAGTGTCGCCGATCGGCGTGCATGAAGCAGTACTGCGAGTGTTTCCGCGGTCATGCCTGCTCCCCCGAGAAACCCCAGAACTCCAACCCGTTGCGAGCAAGTTATGGAGACTGTCGGCTGATAGTCGTCTTTGCGCAGCCGGGGAGCATTGCAGCGACGCGTGCGACTGCGACGCCTGCTTAAACACCCCAGGCAATTCACCTGCCGAGGAGTTCACTCTCAGGTTTCTAATGTCGACAGCCACTGAAAATTCGATAACAGAACACGAGGAGCTCCGCGCTGCCGCGATGGCAGAGACAAGGCGTGCCAGGTGTCACCCGGCACCCATGCATCCCACTCGGCCAGGAGACCTAGCGACATGAGTGGATGGGCGTGATTGAGATGGATGATGGCTTTTCTTGAATTCTTTTCAGCTTGCACGCATTTTCTCCGGACTGGAAGGCCTTGACGGTCCCGGGAAGCCAAGAGGCCAAGATACACCCAAAGGGTTGCAAGTGTCGGCGGTCAAAGTGCCGGAAGAAATGTGCGTCCAACATAGTTTCCTTCCTTCCAAGGAAGAATGCGAATTGAGCGTGTGGGATGCCTGTCCTGGCTGGCAGATTGCGAATGCTTTGCGATGGGAATCCTCTGCTCACCTCGATGCGAGTGCGTCCATCCCATTCTCAAATGAGCTTGACCTGCAACGCCCGTGGAGCGCGCTGGCTGAATGAGGCACCATTGGGTTTGAGATGCAGATGCCAGGCCTGTGCGAATTACGTCGACTTTTGGGCCCCGACACCCTCGCCTTCCTCGCACTGTTCCCGCGATTCATCTGCGACTGCTTGCCTCACCCCGTACCTTCCTCTGCTGCCCTTGCCGAGCTCCTCCCAAAACCCACTTCCCAACGAACACGCACAGACCGACAAAGCCTCCCATGCGCTGCCCATTTTGCCCGCTGCGGCCTTGCAACCATCACCTTCAATCCTCCCTCCTGCCTCAAATCCATCTGTCCAGCTGTACTTGGGAAGCCTTCCTGGAGCGCAACAGGTGACATTTCCCCCTTGCTGGGATATCCCAGCAGACGATTCTATCTGCATCACAATTACTACAAATCAATCAGCATAGTTAGTGGGTGAAATTGGCCGTGGAACTTGCTCGGGAGCATTTGTACTAGGATAATGGAGCTTGACCTGCCTTCACTGTGAAGTTCTGTAGCGATTTATTTGTTTTTGATATTTGCTTTTATTAGCAGGAATGTGAAGAAACCAGATGGGCGCGGTCCCCGCAAACTTCACAGGCAACGGAATCGGGCGGATCGAATACAAGGACATGTGATGCACAGGCAACTGTGCTCCAAACATCTCCATTTTGCGGGAAAAAAGTCATTTTCGTTGTCATGGACTTTTGATTGCTCAGAAAATGGCGCGCGCCGCAGCAGCATCCTGTGGAGCAGCATAAGATCCGCTTCCCGTCGTCAGTGATGAGCGTGAGTGCTCCTCATCCTAGGGTGTCCGCGAAATGTTTCCTCGTTTTTCTGCTCAGTTGCGCACATACGTCTTGTACGCTGTTATTTACATATCTTCATCTTTCACAGGTGACACCTCATGATAGCTACTTTCTGTTCACTGAGGTCTAGTCCCACACGATTCTCGCTTGATGCGAGCAAGCTCTAGCGTTTTGCTGCTGTTCAAAGCTCCTCAACACAGCCAACGCGAAGAAGTGGTATGACACGCCAGTACGTCTGCAGAGCAGGCAAGTAGAAAAAGGTTGCGTTGATTGATTTTTTCCTGGCACGTACTGATGCCGCCTCCACTTGCTACGTAGATGTCCGCGCGGTCAAGTCTCCGTCCTCGCACCATTCTTCTCCCTTACTTCTCGGCTCAGACATGCGCTCTGGAAGGACTTTGTTGCGCAGCCGGAGTCAGAGCTACGGTCTGTTCGGCAAGACCAGCGGAGGGTGCTGGGTTTGTAGTGCTCTGCCTATTGCATCTTCTGAAGAAACTGCAACATCCGCAACAGGAAGTGATACGATGATTGACATCTTGCAACTTTCTCCCCGAAGCAGGGTAAAATCTGTCCTGAATGAACCAGAATTATTTTTCGTTCTGGTGGTACTGGCATCTCATTATGTGTTGTTTTGGCAGATGCCGAGCCAGGATTTTTATGGAGATGAAGGCACAAACATCGCCCCGATCGCTTGTTCTTCGAGGTGCGATCCCAATTTTCCTGCTCCTCGTTGTATACAAGTTCTAAGAACACGACTTGGACCTATTTGCTGCGGTGATTCCTCGAACTGCTGAGTGCTTCTTCAGGAATTCAAGTCGGCGCAACTCCGGAAGTTCCATGACATTTCTCCCCCGAGGCTCTTCGCCGCCGGCCTACCCCCTCATGGTGTCACACCTGGCGCCTCACTATGGGAACCACTGATGCTTTCTGATGAATCCCCACTAGCCACGCAAATCATACAAAATCACATGATGATTTCATGACCATTCCACACTAAAAACCACCACGCCGTGTCGCTCCAAGGCACTGACGCAAACTGCCCAAGTAGGAATCGTCGCCGATCTGGGATCTGGTCCTTGCGCCTTAATGATCTCACACCCAGCATCTCCAATCTCTTCAGAGTTTGGATCTCAAGACTCCGAATGGCCCCTGCAGCGCAAGCACCCTGCGTGTAAAACCCCTCGTACTGCCTTTGAGAGGCTTTGAATTTGCTAGTTCTGTTATTACATGAGGTCCGGGCTGCGTCTCAGCATCAATCATGTTGAATTATTGTTGGTTGGTGATAGAATCCCGTGTTTCGTCGTGTGTTTCCCAGTCTTCCTTTGCCGCGCACGCACGTTCCTCTGTATGCTTCGCATGCAGATATCTCAGACATTGAACACCCTTGATCAAATCAATGCGTTGTGTGTATTTGGACTCTCTGGAATGCATTGGATTCCTGCAGCTTTCACGACCGCGCCTACATCTTGAAGAAGTCAGCGATGGAGTCCACATAGTAGTTGGCCTTGACCTTGTTGTCGGGTGACATGTACTTCTCCTCCGTGGTCACCTGCCGCCAGCCCCACGCCGCGCCGTCTAAGTGCCTCATCCCTCACCAAACCAAACACTCCTGCGCCTTCCCGGCCCTCTGCAGTGCGCGCTCGGGCGGGAAGGGGCTCGTACGCCAGAGTAGACGAGGCAGGACGTGCAGCCATTCGAGTTGCCAAAAACGATATCGGTGTCGAGGCGGTCGCCAACCATGCAGATCTTGGCCGGGTTGACGCCGAACTTGTCGGCGAGGTAGTCGATCATCAGGGGGGACGGCTTGCCCACCACGAATGGGTCCTGGCCGGTGCACCCCTTGATGGCGCCGGCCATGGCGCCGTTGCCGGCCCACTCCTGCGCGTCAGTGAGATGCGTGACCGCGTCGAGGTTGGTGGCAATGAACTGGCAGCCAGGGTTCTCGTTGATGCACAGCTGCGCGTACTGGATCTTGTAGTAATTGATGAAGCGGTCGAAGCCCACGATCACGGCGCCCACATTCTCGTTGTGCGGTAGCGCGTACCCGCTCTTGAGCTCGATCGTCTTGTCCTTGTCTGTCTCGCCGCCCGTCCAGGGCACGCCGATGAGATCGAGCTCCTCCTGGATGCCGCGCTCGCCCACAATGTACACCTCCTTACCCGTCTCCTTGAACTTGGTTTGCTCAAGGTACGCAGCCGCCGCAAACGAGGAGGAGAAGATCTCTTCAGGGTTCACCTGGGCCCGCCCGCGGTGTCACCCGCGGGCTTTCCGCGAGCACTACACAGAGGACGCGCTTGGATAGGTAGGATGGCTTGGCAGCGGGTGCGGGCGAGCGCGCGGGGAGCCAATTCGGGCAGGAGAGGAGGACAAGGCGCCGTACGTCGAGGCCAAGCGAGTCGAACTTGGCCTTGTAGCCCTTGCGGGACTTGGTCGAGTTGTTGGTGACGAAGAAGACCTTCTTGCCGAGCGAGCGGAGCTTATCGAGGATTGCTGAGACACCCTCGATGAGCGTGTCGCCCTTCCAGATCACGCCGTCGCAGTCGAAGATGAACACGTCGACCGAGTCGATCATCTCCATGGCGTTGTCAGGCGTCAGGCGCTTCGTCGTCGCAGGCGACGTCGCCTCCGCTGTGGAAGGCGCCGCCGACATAGCAGTACGCGACACTGCAGGGACCACCGCGCTGCCGCCGCCGCGTAGCGCAGGCCGCAGCGAGGGCCCGGAAACATTCACCGCCGCACGCGCAGGCGTCGCGCGGAGAGCCACCTTTTCACGCCACCGCGCGCACAAATGAGACACACCCGGTTTTGACCACCGCCGCGCGTGAACACCCACCCTCCCACACAGCACACATGAAGTGTTGCGCCCAAAAGACAATCAGGACACGGTGGTAGTTGCGCTGCTACAGCCCGAGGGCAGGTGCTGCTCTTGCTGCGGCACTGCCCTCAACTCATGCTGTAGGTGGCGGACTTACCGCGGGAGAGACACCGAAGGCCTCGGCACCGGCAAGGATCGCCGAAGCGCAAAGAGCAGCAGTCGTCTTCCGAACCATACCTGGTGGTCACAGAAATCAGAGAGAAGACAACAACTCTGTTTGCTCTTCGGCCGTCAACGCCGACTGGTTTGAGATTCGTCTGAGGCACTCACAACTAGCCGTACAGTAATTGAACTCTACATAATTTCCCGCGACTGTTCACATGTACACGAGCAACTGTTGCAGCTGCGCGCAGAATCTGGGGGTGATGCGTCCAGGACTGACTGACTGCAAATGCGCGGCCAAGACCAGAACGTTGCACCAGTCGCAGCCGCAACTCCAACACATCGTACACCACCGCAACTGCACGCTACGTCTACTAGCAGACAAATTTCTGGCATGGTATGGCTGCAGACGCTCAGGAATCGCGCCAGGGGGCAGGGTCAGCACCGGGTTGAGCTGTGGTCTGGTCTCGGAATCGCCCGATCAAGAGGCCGGCTTGTAACAAATCCACTTTCTGCACACTGACCACTTTCAAGCAACGTATCTGTGGGTCCAGCCAATCGTCCAGCCCTAGCTAGATTCGACGCTCTCGAGTCCTCTTCTCGGCATGGCGATGCTCGGGGGCGGGGCTATGCTCTGGGAAGAGATGCGGCGTGCAGCCTTTCCTGCCCGATGCGCAAATGTGTTGTCTGCGGGGCCGATTGCCGTCCGCGCTGCCACAGTGGTGCGTCCTACCTCCAAGGCACTGCTTCAGGTGCTGCAGGGTGCATGCCAGGCCAGCAGGGCTACCGAGCTGGACTCTGCGGGCTGACGATCGAGTGTGGCGTGGGCAGATGGCAGGGGCGGTGACACTTGCAGCGACAGTGCACACGGGTTACAGTGTCGTGGGCCAGGCGACGGATCTCCAGCAGTCCAGTGCGCCCCAAAACCCGTGCCAAGCATTCTCAACAGCCGGCAGCCACTGCGCAAGCTACTGCGTGCGCACTGCGACCCATTGTCCTTTCCCCCGCTTTTGGACACCTCCGTTTGGACCCATATTTCGCCCTGATCCAGTGATTCGGGCGCAGTACTCTGGGGCAAGCACGACAGACGCACTGCCAAGGGGAAACGGAAAATAGGCGCGCCCCCCCTCGTCCAAGCGCGCACCTGGCCGCATCGCCGCGGTATAGCACACTGTGATGGATTTTGGACAGCGCAGAACTCCTTTTGCACGAGTAGTTTTGCCCCCAGGCCAGGCGCGGCTCTGAACCGCAGCGGTGTCTCGGGCGTGCAGGGACATACGGCAAGTGCCGCCCACGCAAGGCGCCGCCCAGCCCGTTCTCGCGCAAGGGTAATGACCTCGAAATGCAGTGGATCCCCAATGGCTGCGGCAGGCCGACACGGGCATCGCCTTGAAACGCGCGAGCGCCAGAAAGCGGGCCCCGGCGATCCTTGCGGCTGAGACGAGTTGCTGCAAAGAGTGCGCGGGCGTACAAGTGCAGTGCGTTCATAACCACATAATTCCCGGGGCTTTGCCCGTCGGCACACTGCACGCACAGCACACTACAGTGCGCGGCTGTGAACTCGGACGCGCACATGTGATTGCAGAGAATCCTTTCCGTGATGTGCACTCTTTCACTAGTCGCTATGCGCATACCCCATTCGCTTCTTACGCGGCGTCGGCAAAACGCATAGAGTTTCAGCATGCGAGAGATAGACCACAAGTGACACGTGAACTGCACGAGTGCGACGCTAGGGCAGCGCGAGAGGCTGATGGAAGCGTTCTGCTGAGCGCTCACGGCGTTTCTACCGGCAGCCCTGTCGCGCTCCACAGCCCGAACCTGCAAGAGCAAGCAGCACAACACATGCGCTGAGCACACACGGCGTTGTGCAAGCTACGTGTGCAAACGCTGTGTGGAGAGGAGGGAGGCGTGCACCCGCCGCCGACTTCGATGACCGTCTTGTAACCAACCTCTCTCGCCCACCTGTCCGCGAAACATACCCGCTGAGAGTCCTCATCGCCTTGCACCTGCAGCGCTCCCCGCCGTGCCATGCCAGCCTCGCGGAAACTCAGAAAAGCACTGGGGTGGGTCGCGGTGGGGCTGCACGCGCAGGCACTCTTTGTGCGCACAGCAGCTTGACAGCCGAGGACGAGAGGCACGTCGGGGTCCGGAAACTGACGGAGCAGCGCCTCGACGAAGGCGTCACGCACAGGCTCGCGCCCCCTTGACGTTTCCACGAAGGCCTCGATGTTGACCGCGCCCGGGACACGCGACCGCTGATCCGACGAGAGAGGCGTTCAGAGACCGCCGTCGCGAGAGCTCTCTTGGGAGACGCTGCGCCCCCGTACGGGTGCGCGGGATGGGTTAGACAGGGAGGACCTGATACTCGCCCGCGGTGCGCACGTCCACGTATGTGAGGCGCGCGTCGCCCTCGAGCCGCGCCTGCACCTCCGCTGGGTCGCTGACGGCCGCCCCAAGTCAACCTCCGGCGCCCGTGTGGCCTAGCACCAGTCTAGAGTAATTGCCCTGGTGCTGGGGCCCGGGCGAGACGGGTTGCGGCGGGGAATGGTGGGCTTGGCACAGAGTCAC
>Ga0209335_10005266_pt1 | contig 11943 bp, 10 predicted proteins | sample COG_09_FD_184753 | JGI IMG/M metagenome (GOLD analysis project Ga0209335, IMG submission 184753) | Pelagic Microbial community sample from North Sea - COGITO 998_met_09 (SPAdes) (version 2) | ecosystem: Environmental > Aquatic > Marine > Neritic zone/Coastal water | place: Helgoland, sampling...
GGTGTGGCTATCTTTGGAAGTACGGGCCAAGCCCAACTTATACCAGTGATAGAAAAGATTAACTTATTGAACAAGTTATCTTTAAGCAAATATAAGGATCATTTTATAGTTGGAACTGGTTTGAATTCTTTAATTGAAACCATTAATTTAATGAAAATAGCTATATCATTGAATTTTAAAAAATTTTTAATAATGCCACCTGCATATTATAAATATGGTGATAATGAAGTAATTGAATTTTATTCTAGATTAGTTGAGGCTCATCCCAACTCTGAAATTATTCTTTATAATTTTGAAAAATTATGTGGTTATAAATTTAGTTTAGATTGCATTGAAGAACTTGTAAGAAGATTTCCAGATCAAATAATTGGGGTTAAAGATAGTTCTTACAATTTATATGAAAATTTAAAGATAGATAATTTTTCAATTTTACCAGGTTCTGAGTTAAAACTTTTGAAAGGTTTAGAATTAGGTTGCACTGGCATAATAACTGCTACATGCAATGTAACAGCAAAGTTATCCAGAAAAGTTTATGATGATTTTATTTTAAAGAATAAACAAACAAGTAATCAAAAATTATGTGACGTTAGAAGTTCTTTTGATAAGTATAATTTAATTTCTGGATTACATACTTTTTTATCTACAGAAAATAAGATTTATCAAAATATTTTACCACCATTAAGTTTATTAAATAAGAAGGAAGAAAAAGAATTATTAAATTCTTTAAAGGATTTAAATTTTACAAATAGTTCATCAATGGCGGCATAAATGCAACTTGCAAGTTTTTTAAATAAAGTTTTTAAAAAAAGTGGTTTTATATTAACAGATGCTTATTCAAAAGATTACATAATTGGTAACCCAGGTTTAAATCCGATAAAATTAAAAATCTTGAATAAAAATTTACATTATAAATTATTATTTCATCCTGATTTGTATTTTGGCGAAGCTTATACAAATGGTGAAATAGTTATTGAAAATGGAACACTCACTGATTTTCTTGACCTTGCTCTAATGAATTTTGGTAGAGGTGAATTAAATTTTTTTAGTTATTTAATTAATAGATTAAGGGGGTCTTACAGATATTTAACAAATTTCAATTTTATAAAAAAATCTAAAATGAATGTTTCACATCATTATGATATTTCAGATGATCTCTATGATTTATTTTTGGATCCAAAAAGACAATATTCATGTGCTTATTTTAAAAATGAGGATGATAATTTAGAAACAGCACAGAATAATAAAATTCAACATATTATAAAAAAACTAAATATTAAGCCAAATCAAAAAGTTTTGGATATTGGATGTGGCTGGGGATCATTAGCTATTGATATAGCTAAAAGCGTAAGTTGTGAAGTTACAGGAATTACATTGTCAGATAATCAATTAAATTATTGTAATAAAAAAGTAAAAGAACTGAATTTAGAAAATCAGGTTAAATTTAAATTGATGGATTATAGAGAGTTAAATGAAACATTTGATAGAATTGTAAGTGTTGGAATGTTTGAGCATGTTGGAAGAAAATTTTATAAAAAATTTTTTAAACAAATTGAAAAATTATTGAATGACGATGGTGTTTCATTAATACATACTATAGGATCTGTTAATCCACCAAGAGACCCTCATCCATGGATAACAAAGTATATTTTTCCTGGTGGCTATACACCAAGTTTAAGTGAAGTCACAACCCCCATTGAAAGAGCGGGCTTAATAGTCACTGATATAGAGGTTTTGAGGCTACATTATTCACATACTTTGCGACATTGGAAAGAAAATTGCATCAAAAATAAAGATAAAATTATTGATATGTTTGATGAAAAATTTTTTAGAATGTGGGAATTTTATTTAGCAGGATGTGAAATGGCTTTTAAGTGGGGAGATCAAGTTGTATATCAATTTCAACTTACAAAAAACTACAAATCAACTCCTGTGACTAGAGACTATATTTATCAATAAATTATTGATAGAATCTAACTTCTTTATAAATGAAAAAAAAACAAAAAATAACCAAACTTAAAAATAATAAAAAAAAAAAGTTTTCAAGAATTAAAAAATCAAAAAAAATAAAAAAAAATATAAAAAAGAAAAAAAAAATTTTTAAGAGTAAATCAAGAAAATCAAAAAAAAAAGTATTTAGAAAAATTTTAAAAAAAAGTAAAAATCAATATATTAATAAGACTCAAAAACAAAGTTTAGCTCTTAAGCTTGTAAGATTGCAATTATCTCTTAAGCCAAAATTTGACTTTAAAATTAGTTTTAATTTAGAAAAATATATACAAGGATTTTTTGATAAAATTTCTGAAACAATTTCAAATTACAAAATTTTAAAACAAAATGAAAAGAGAAGATTAAAATTAGAAAAGATCGAAAATGAAAGAAATGAAAAAATAGCTATTGAAAAGCAAAAAAAGGAAGATTTGGCTTTAAAAACAAAATTAAAAGAACAAGCTTTAAAGGATGAGGTCAGACTAGAAAAAGAAAGAACAAAAGATATCAAAGCTTTTTTAAGAAAAGAACAAGCGCTTTTAAGAATTGAACAAGCTGAAAAACAGAAGCAATTTTTAAAACAATTAAAATTAGATAAACAAATAGAAAAATTTAGAATTCGAGAAGTAAAAGAACTTGAAAGACTTGAAAAAATTTCATTAAAAGAAAAAAGAGACGATTATGCTGGATTACAAGAAAGAATTGATAAACTTAAAGAAAAATATCGAGTCATTAGAGATCAAAAAATTAGAGAAAGAGTAGAGGCTCTTGGAGTCAAGCTTCAAGGTAATGAAGATAGAGAAACTTTATTATTAAAAGAAAAAGAATATACAATAGCAAGGCAAAAAATTGAATTCGCTTTAGAAAGTTTTTATAGAAGCGCAAGTAGTTTAGTTTTCCAATTAAATAAAAGACATATAACCAGAGATATGTCTATTTTTCGTTGTATAGATAGAAGATTTGAGACAGGTGAAATATTTATTAAATGGGATGAGTCTCAAGATGAAGATTGGTTATTACTTATTTATATAAAAAATAATTCACCAGATGAAGGTATTGTCATTGAGGATAAAACTAATCCAGAAAAAAATATGTCATATGAATTTAGGAGTGTTGATATATTCAAAGCATCTGACACAATGGTTGATTCTCTAACCCAACTTATTGGAAGAAAAAGAGCAAAAGATAATAATTAAATATTTATTTTAGATTAAAAATTTTTATATGATTTTAGGCACAGTATTTCTTTTAATTTTGTATTTAATTTTGAAATATGTTCTTTCATGGATAAAATATTATAACAAATTAGATTCAAGGCTAGGAAGTAGCACGTGGCGCTTTAGTTATGATTATCCTGTTTTAGGTGAAAGAGATATTTCAGATTTGGATGATAGAGATTTTGTTAGACTTAGAAGGAAAAAAAATAAGATTGTTTTATTTATGTATTCAATAGTTCTTGTTATGTTCGTATCTTCAATGTCGCTGCTAAGTAAATTTTTGATATTTTTTTTAAGTTAATTTTTTATTTGTTTTTTATTTTTTAAATATAAAAAAAAAGCAATTATCTCGTATACAAAAGAAAATAGATTAAAAATTATCGGTAATTTAAAAAAATTATAGAGAAATCTGTACTTCGGTATTTTTTTCCATAATAAAAGAAATGCTTCAGCACCTTGAGTAATTTTTTCACCTTCTTTTACATGCAATCTTCTTAATAATTCTTTGCTATTTTTAGATGTTTCTTTTTTTGCTAAATCGTTATTTGTAATATCTACCCAATCTATTTCTTGAATTTTTTCTTTTTTATACAAATCAATTTCTGCTTTACAAATTTTACAAGAATTATTGAAATAAACTTTCATAATATAGTAATAATTACTAATTAAGCATAGATATGTACATGCGTAAAATACTCTAGTTGAAAATAATTTTAAACAACCTATGTATAATTCTTCATGAGTAATTTCTTTGAAAAATCTGATTTATCAAGATCTGAAGCAGAAAACATAATTTCAGATACATTAAAAAAATGTGATGATGGTGAATTATATTTAGAAAATTCTAAATCAGAGAATATTCTGCTTGATGATAATAGAATAAAAAATTCTAGTTATAGCTCTGATTTGGGATTTGGTTTTAGAGCAGTATCTGATGAAGTTGTGGCCTATTCTCACTCTAACGAAATATCTAAAAATTCTCTTAAACAGTCTTCAGAAAATTTAAGATCAACTTTAAAGTCTGCTAAAGGCACTTACAATAAGTCTATTCCAAAATCAAATAAAAGATATTATGAAAATATAAACCCAATAGAAGAAAAAACACTTAATTCAAAAATAAAAATTTTAAATAAAGTTAATGAATATCTTCGTTCCAAAGATAACAATATAAAACAAGTAACAGCAAACTTTAGTGGAGAACAAAAATCCATAGAAATAATTAGATCTGGAGGAGAGTCTTTAACAGATGTCCGACCTTTGATTAGATTCAATGTATCTGTAATGTTAGAAAAAAATGGAAGAAAAGAAACTGGCGTATATGGAATTGGTGGCAGACAATCATATGACTCTTATTTGAAAGAGGATAATTGGAAAAATGTTTGTGATGAAGCTTTAAGGATAGCTTCAGTGAATTTAGAGAGCAAACCAGCGCCCGCAGGGGAAATGAAAGTAGTGTTAGGACCAGGATGGCCAGCAATTTTGATACATGAGGCCATAGGACATGGATTGGAGGGTGATTTTAATAGAAAAAAAACTTCTGCATTTCATAATTTGATGGGCCAAAAAGTTGCCAGCGAAGGAGTTACAATTATTGATGATGGCACAATAGACAATAGAAGGGGGAGTCTCACAATTGATGATGAGGGAACTCCAACAGAGAAAACAGTATTAATTGAAAATGGAATATTAAAAAATTTTATGCAAGACAGATTAAATGCTAGATTAATGAAAACTAAATCTACAGGCAGTGGTAGAAGAGAAAATTACAGACACATAGTCTTACCACGAATGAGAAATACTATGATGTTGAATGGTAATCAAACTCAAGAAGAAATGATTAAATCTGTAGATAAGGGTATTTTTGCTGTCAGTTTTGGAGGTGGACAAGTTGATATTACATCTGGAAAGTTTGTCTTTAATTGTACAGAAGCATATGAAATCATAAATGGAAAAATTGGTTCTCCCATCAAAGGAGCAACCCTTATAGGTGATGGACCTTCAATTTTAAAAGAAGTTTCAATGGTTGGTAATGATATGATGTTGGATCCAGGTATTGGAACATGCGGCAAGGCTGGTCAAGGTGTTCCAGTGGGTGTAGCTCAACCATCAATATTGATTAACAAAATGACAGTCGGTGGCACAAAATTATAAATGGTAAAAGATCAAGAGTATTTGAAAAAAAAAGCAGTTTTTTGCCTAGATGTAGCAAAAAAATTAGGAGCAACAAATTCAAGTGTAATAGTTAGTAATTCGATTTCTGAAACAGTAAATTTTAGAAATAAAAAACTAGATGAGTCTAATAGATCAGATAATTTAGCTATAAATATCACAACCTATATTGATAAAAAAAAATCATCTATTTCTTCATCAAATTTATTAGATGATAATTTAAAAACACTTATTGAAAAATGTATTGAGACTACAAAAAATACTCCAGAAGATGAGTTTAATTCACTTCCTGATAAAAATTTGTTAGCAAAGAAAACTAAAGAGCTGAATTTATATGATGAGACACATATAGAAAATGATAAAAAAATTGAGTATTTAAAACAATTAGAGGAGTCCGCTTCTAATAATGAAAAGATAGTAAATACAGAATCTAGTTTTTCTGAAAATAAATCAAATTTCATTTTAGCCAACAGTGAGGATTTTTGTGATGGTTATAAAACATCTTCATTTTCTGCTTCAAGTGTAACAGTTGCAAAAGACACACAAAGTATGGAGCGAGATTATGAATATACCAGTAGGTGTCATTTACAGGATATGAGAAGTGCAGAAGATTTAGGAAAAATGGCTGCAAACCAAACAATCAAAAAACTTAATCCAAAAAAAATTGGAAGTGAGAAAATAAGTATTATTTTTGATAAAAGAATTGCAAAAGGAATATTAAACACATTTGCAAACGCAATTTCATCATCAGCTATTTCAAGAGGAACTTCATTTTTAAAAGATAAAATCGATCAAAAAATATTTTCAGATACGATCAATATTTTTGATAAACCAGATATATTAAAAGGATTGGGTTCACGAAGTTTCGATTCTGAAGGAGTAAAAACAGATACATTGAAATTAGTGGAAGAAGGAGTTCTCAAACATTATTTGGTTGATACATATAATGGAAAGAAATTAAATTTAAACTCAAATGGAAGGTGTGGAGGAACTAGCAATCTTTATTTTGATAAAGGTAAAATTAAATATAAAGACCTTTTAAATTCTCACCCTAAAAGTCTTTATATTACCGAAACAATAGGTCATGGAAGTAATATTGTTACAGGAGATTATTCTGTGGGAGCTACAGGTTTTTTAATTGAGAATGGAAATTTTAAATATCCCATCAATGAAATTACAATTGCAGGTAATTTTAAAGAGATGTTTCAAAACATAACATTGGCCAATGATTTAGAATTTGAATATGCAACCAATTCTCCTACCATGATGATTGAAGGAATGGTTGTTGCTGGTAAATAGTAAAATTTATTCAAAATTTTTAAGGCGATATTCCCAATTTCCCATTCTAGAATATGAAACTCTAATTATCATAGAGCTTTTTTTGTCAAACCAAATATCAAAATCTAAACGCTTATCCTTTGGTATCGACATATCTTTTGAGTTTAATTTAAAATGATCTACTTCATATATTTTTTCATATTGTTTAATTTTTTCTTTACCCACAAAAGTAACAACTTGTTCTTTTATGCTTCCTGAAATTGGACTTACTTGACTATCAGTCTGCAAAATTTTATGACTCCACCAATTACCTATAATACTGTCACTAGATGCTTCTCCTGAATAAGAAGAACCTTTTATATAAAATTTATTTTTATCTTTATCAAAAACTAAATTAACAAATTTTTCTTTATAATTTTGTAAAGTTTTAGAATTATAGGAAATTAATTGATCCTTTAGATATTTTTCTTCACCATATCCCTCCACTTGAAAAACAGTAGCTCCTAAAAGTTTTACAGAAAATTTTATTTGGTTAGTAACTATTGTTTCATCACCTTTTTTTTTGAAGAAGTAATAATTGTATCCTATTAATTCACCATTTCTAAAAATTTCCATCTCAATTTTATTATACTTTTTGTAGTGATCCATATGGGCAAGAACATTTGAAGAGAATAATATAACAATTAAGACTAAAATTTTTTTCATTCAATGATTACAATAATAGACTTTTCTTATAATAGAAGTAGTTTATCAAAAAATGTTTTTAAAAATAAAGAAAATACCAAAAGTAAACTGGAGTTCTAAACAAACATATAATTTTAAACCAAAATTTTCGACATTATTTTTTTGTTGTTTTGGTTTGATGTTATTTGGTTTAGGTGAAGGATTGTTAATAGTCTCTTTTTCTGGAGCTTCACCTTGGAGTGTTCTAGCCCAAGGTATTTCTTTAAATATAAACTTAAGTATTGGAATGATAACATTTTTGATAAGTGTCTTCGTTTTAATTTTATGGATACCACTTGGTCAAAAACCAGGAATGGCGACTATTTTGAATGCTCTAATAATTTCTTTAATGATTGATCTTTGTATTAAGTTTGTTCCAACTCCCTCCAATTATTATAATCAATTAATTTTAGCTGTAGTTTCAGTAATAACTGTTGGAATTGGTGGTGGCATTTATCTTGTTTCAAATTTGGGAGCAGGACCAAGAGATGGCCTAATGATAGGATTACAAAAAAAAACTAATTTACCTATAGCAGCTGTGAGAGCAACTTTAGAAGTTACTGTGGTGAGTGTTGGTTGGTATCTAGGAGGAACTGTTGGAATTGGAACTTTATTATTTGCATTTGGAATAGGACCTTGTGTTGCTTTAGGATTATATTTAGTAGATAGAATATTTGATTAAGCTGCAGCGCCTGATTTTTCACTTCTTTTTCTTTCGTGTGGATCAAGAATAGCCTTTCTTAACCTGCACGATTCAGGTGTAATTTCTAAAGCTTCATCGGTATTTAACATGCTAAGTTGTTCTGCTATTGACATTTTTCTTACTGGAGTTAGTACAACGTTTTCATCAGTACCCTGTGTTCTCATATTTGTAAGTTTTTTCCCTTTCATAACATTAATAATCATATCACCTGGTTTTGGAGACAATCCAACTATCATTCCTGGGTAAACTGGGTCATTGTGAGTTACAAACATTTCACCTCTTGCCTGTAAATTGAAAATAGCAAAGGCAACAGCTTTACCTTGTTCCATTGATATTAAAGCACCATTTCTTCTGCCTTCCATTTCACCTTCGAATGGACCGTAGTCATGAAAAATTCTATTAATTACACCATTTCCTTTAGTCAGAGTAAGAAATCTACTTGTGTATCCCATCAAACCTCTTGTGGGAGCATGAAAAATCAATCTTTTTTTATTTTTACCTGTATCTTTTAATTCTATTAATTTCCCTTTTCTTCTATTCATCGAGTCTATTATTTTTGAGGAATGTTCTTCGTCAAGATCCATAGTGATTTCTTCAATTGGTTCAAGTTTGTTTCCATTTTCATCTTTTCTATATAAAACTTTTGGTGGACTAACAGTCATTTCAAATCCTTCTCTTCTCATTTGAGTGAGTAAAATCTCCAACATCAGTTCACCTCTACCACTAACTACAAAAGAGTCATTCCCATCATTTTCTGAGAATGTAATACCAACATTATTTTGTGCTTCTTGAAGAAGTCTATCTCTAATTTGCGTGCTTGTAAGTTTTTTACCCTCTGTGCCAGCTAAAGGAGAAGTATTTACAGTTATAGTAATTGACATAGTTGGAGGGTCAATAGGAGTAGCAGAGATTGGGTCACTTACATCCAAATCACATATTGTGTCTGCAACATTAGCTTTTTCTAGTCCAGCTACTACTACAATATCTCCAGCTTCACCAACTTCTATAGGAACTTTTTTTGTTCCCTCATATCTAAAAATTTTTGTAAGCCTTCCTTCATCAACTTTTTCACCTTTCAAATTGATTGCTTTTATTGCTTGATTTGCTTTAGCAGTTCCTTGTGTAATTCTTCCAACCAAACTTCTTCCTAAAAAACTATCCGCATAAAGTAGAGTTGATAACATTGCAAAAGGTTTTAATTTATCAAGTTCTGCTGGTTTTACATGTTCTATAATTTCATCTAATAATGGGTCTAAATTTTTTCTTGGACCATCCACTTCTTTATCTGCCCATCCTGATCTTCCACTTGCATATAGCACAGGAAAATCTAGTTGTTCCTCATTAGCGTCTAAACTTACAAACAAGTCAAATGTTTCATCTAAAACCTCATTAGCTCTTTGATCAGCTTTATCTAGTTTGTTTATCACCACAATAGGTTTCAAACCTTGTTTTAGAGCTTTTGATAATACAAATTTTGTTTGAGGCATAACACCTTCAGCAGAGTCTATTAATAATAATGCACCATCTGCCATACTTAGCACTCTTTCAACTTCAGCAGCAAAGTCTCTGTGACCAGGAGTGTCTATAATATTAATTCTAGAGTCTTTCCAATTTATTGATGCTGGTTTAGCTAAAATTGTAATTCCTCTTTCTTTTTCAAGCTCACCAGAGTCCATTAGTCTTTCATCTACAACTTCATTTTCTCTAAATGAACCACTTTGCTTCATTAAATTGTCAATCAAAGTTGTTTTGCCATGGTCGACATGAGCAATTATTGTGATGTTTCTTATATTGTTACTCATAAATTGTCGCTCTTATACATTAATTTTTTTTTTTGAAAACTCTTAAAAACACAAATAAATATTAAGATTTAGTATAAAATGTGGTTTTATCTTGTTTTTTTTGTCTTTTCTCTTTTGATTCTTCTTTTTTCTTTAAGGCTTAATTTAGGTTTCTTATTTACACTCGAGTCTTTAAATGATTTTCCACTATAACGTTTTGACATTAGTCTATTTTATAAAATTCAAAAAAAAAGGCCATCAAAAGATGGCCTTTAAATTTTTTATTTGTTGGGGGTATTACATTCCCATACCACCCATACCACCCATTCCACCCATTCCGCCCATTCCTCCAGGCATTCCAGCAGGTGAAGAGTCTTTGTCATCAGGCTTATCAGCTATCATTGCTTCTGTAGTTACTAATAGTCCAGATATAGAAGCCGCATCTTGAAGCGCAGTCCTCACAACTTTTACAGGATCAATAATTCCTTTAGCAAACATATCACAATACTCCTCATTTTGTGCATCGTAACCATGAGTTTTTTTGTTTTGTTCTAACAACTTACCAACTACGACTGAACCATCTACACCAGCATTTTTAGTAATTTGTCTTATTGGAGACTCAAGTGCTCTTCTAACTAATTCAACACCAGCTTTTTGATCTTCTCCTTTTACTTTTACTTTATCAAGATCTTGGGCGGCATATAATAGTGCACAACCACCACCTGTTACAATACCCTCTTCAACAGCAGCTCTTGTAGCATTCAAAGCATCTTCGACTCTGTCTTTTCTTTCTTTAACTTCAACTTCAGTTGCACCACCAACTTTAATTACAGCAACTCCACCAGCTAATTTAGCTAATCTTTCTTGAAGTTTTTCTTTATCATAATCTGATGTTGTCTCATCAATCTGTTGTTTAATTGAAGAACATCTTGCTTCAATGTCAGCTTTCTTACCACTGCCATTTACTATAGTGCTGTTGTCTTTATCAACTTTAACTTTCTTACAAGAACCAAGATCCTCAAGCTTAACATTTTCAAGTTTAATTCCTAAATCCTCCGAAATAACCTGACCACCTGTTAAAATTGCAATATCCTCAAGCATTGCTTTTCTTCTGTCTCCAAAACCTGGAGCTTTAACTGCAACAACTTTTAAACCACCTCTTAATTTATTTACTACTAAAGTTGCTAATGCTTCACCTTCAACATCCTCTGAAATTATCATTAATGGTCTGCCAGCTTGAACAACAGCCTCTAAAAGGGGAACCATTGGCTGTAAATTTGTTAATTTTTTTTCATGTAAAAGAATAAAAGGATTTTCTAACTCTGTTGTCATTTTATCACTGTTCGTAATAAAATATGGAGATAGATATCCTCTATCAAACTGCATACCTTCAACCACATCTAATTCCGTTTCAATTCCTTTGTTTTCTTCAACGGTGATAACACCTTCATTGCCAACTTTTTGCATTGCTTTAGCAATCATTGTTCCAATTTCTTTATCTCCGTTAGCAGAAATTGTTCCAACTTGTGCAATCTCATCACTATCTTTTACTTTCTTTGCAGAAGATATTAGATTTTGTTTTACAACTTCTACTGCTGCATCAATACCTCTTTTAACATCCATAGGGTTCATGCCTGCAGTTACATATTTTACACCCTCTCTAACGATTGCTTGTGCTAAAATAGTTGCTGTAGTAGTTCCGTCACCAGCTTCATCATTGGTTTTGCTCGCAACTTCCTTAACCATTTGAGCACCCATGTTTTCAAATTTATCTTCAAGATCAATTTCTTTAGCAACAGAAACACCATCTTTAGTAATTCTTGGAGCTCCATAAGATTTATCCATTACAACATTTCTACCTTTAGGGCCCAGGGTAACCTTAACTGTATCAGCTAATATGTTCACACCTCTTATCATTGCTGCTCTTGCTTCAGCATCAAACTTTACAATTTTTGCCATTTTTTTTCTCCTTTAATAATTAAATTACTTGCTTGAAATACCCATAATGTCAGACTCTTTCATTATGCTGTATTCTTTACCATCAATTTTGACTTCAGTTCCTGACCATTTGCCAAATAAAACTTTG
>Ga0209335_10005275_pt1 | contig 11934 bp, 9 predicted proteins | sample COG_09_FD_184753 | JGI IMG/M metagenome (GOLD analysis project Ga0209335, IMG submission 184753) | Pelagic Microbial community sample from North Sea - COGITO 998_met_09 (SPAdes) (version 2) | ecosystem: Environmental > Aquatic > Marine > Neritic zone/Coastal water | place: Helgoland, sampling...
TGCTGACGGCACTTTACACGGATATAATCACGTAAAGGCTTGGAATTTGTAATAATATAATTATTTCAAAAAATAGTATCTAGATACCTCTCAATTTGTCTTTTTGCTGAAGACGGCGCGGTCAAAATTTTTGTCTCTTGATTTGAGTCTATTGTTAATTTTTTGAGTTCATATAGAGCAATTTTAAATATTTCAGTTTGATTTTCCATTAATTCTTCTAATCGGTCCGAAGCAAAGTTGTATAATTGATTATCATAAAAAGTTATTTTTTTAATATGATTTTTAGTTATTTGATCAATAGCCTTTGGTTCAAGGTTTCTGTTTAGAGCGCCGTATCTGCATGGTCTCCATTTCAATATTTTTGATAATAAAAGAATAGATTCGTCAAATTTTTCAGAAATTCCTACAAAACCAAAATTATTATTAATATTTTTTTTTGCGAGATTGAATTCGTGCTGGTTTATCTGGTTTGAACCTGGTGTGCCTGCAATCATTCTAGTTTGTATATTATCATAAAAATGCGGGTGGCATTTAATATGTTCCAAAATTGTCATGGTTGTCCCATTATTTTTTTTGAATTCATTTGGGTAACGTTTTAGTCTTTCGTAATAGGCAGATATTGTTAAATCTAACGGGTTTCTTAAAAACGTATAATATTTGTATAACTTGCTTGGCAGAGGCTCACGATTGAGATTGTTATGAACACCAAAATTATAATGTCCTATTAACCCTAGAATATTAGGTTTTGAAGTTACCATGGCCCACAAGTTATCTAGAAGAGAGGAATTGTTTTGATTATAGTAAGTAATAATATTTTCCGCCCCTAATTGGAGATCTATAATACTTCTCCAAGTTGTACCAGCAGTTTTAGGGATATGTAAAAAAAAAGAGAATGGACAATTTGTCATTTATTAATTTCGATCATTAATGGCATTCTCAGACGCTAATAATTAGAGAGAATTTATTTGGTTATTTTATAAATTTTTCCTTATTTCGGTAGCCGATATCTGTTCAATCTCTTTATCGAAGGTTTCTTGTTCAATTGAATATCCTACATCTCTTCCATAAGTAATGTTTATGATATTGGGAACATCCATTATCATGAAATCTTTATCAAGATTAAAGCCTAATGAAGTTATTTCATCAATCATTTGTTGACGATTGTGGTATCCTTCGCCAGTGTCACGAACCATTATAACAACTTGGCCAGTCTTCGCATGAGCTCGTTTGAAAAGCTCGCTATGTCCTCGGTGCCAAGGTTGAAACCGTCCAAGCATTTGAACAGTTGGCCTTCTTTTATCCATTTTGTTATCCTTAAGTCATATTCATCTGGAGTTTCAAATAATTTATTTGTGTCCTCATATCTACCTTCTTTTATTGTATCCATCCAGATGATTTTATCCGGTGCAAAATAATTTCTATAGGTGGACAAAGGACAAACAAAACCGGATATACTAACTACATCTAACTCAGCAATTCTTCGCATTCGCAATGCCTGTCTTTCTCTTCCTTTAAGGGTAAAATCCCAATCATTATATACCCCCCGAACGTTATCAGCATCCCAATAAGGAATTATAAGATGTTTACCAAGCCTTTCTCCTAACCAGGTTTTACCGGATCCTGGCAAGCCCATAATTAAAATCTTCATATTCTTAACATTTTTATCTCTAATTAATTCAGATTATAATTTAGCGAAGTAAAAAATAACATATATAACTATATAGATTGGCTAACTAAACGCTCTGAAGATCAAATATAAAATCCATTGCTAGAATACATTAGTTTTTATTAGAATTTTGTTGATATTTATTTAATAAGATAATTGGCCCGAGGCCTGCAAAAATAATTATAATAGCAGCCAAAGCTGTCTCCTCCAGTAATTCGTCTTTAGCAAATTGGTATACATAAGTAGCCAACGTTTCATAGTTGAAAGGCCTTAACAACAATGTCATTGGCAATTCTTTCATGACATCTACGAAAACGAGAATAGAGCCAGCTAGAATTGATTTAGATAAAAGTGGTGGCGATAGGTTAAGCACGCTTGCTGAGAAGCTTCTATTTAATGTAACTGCCGCCTCCATAATATTTGGTGATAATTTTTGAATACCTGAGAAAATTGCCCCATGCCCAACCGCTTGGAAACGCACGACACAGGCAATAACCAATAAAATGATTCCACCTATTAAAAAGTTATTAAAGAGTCCGATCCCTGTTTCCTGGTAAGCATATTCACTAAACTTATCTATAAATCCAGCAAAGGAAACCACACCGATTGCCAGTATTGCTCCGGGGAAGGCGTAGCCTAAAGTTGAAAGGGTTGAAAAAACCCCTAAAATTCTCTGTTTCTTGTACGTAATTGTTATGACCATTGACCATGATGTCATCATTACAATAATAGCGACCGCTGAAGATAAAAGCAGACTGTTATAAAGTGCTGGCCTTAAATTTTCAAAGTCTACTATTGAAAAACCCTTTAAAACAAAATTAAGAAGAATACTAATTGGTATTATAAACCCAAGTAAAATTGGAAGAAAACATACTATAATGCAAAGAAATTGTTGTGGTTTTGTGGGATAGATAGGTTTAATGATATGTTTAGATTTTGTCGTATCGGTAAAGCGCTGGCGCTTTCTAGCCCAACGTTCAATAAGTATTAATGAGATTATAAAGATAAACGCCAAGCCAGCTATTTGCGACGCTGCAACTAAATTGTTCATTCCTAACCAAACATTAAAAATTCCTAACGTTATGGTTTCCACAGCAAAATATTCCACAGTTCCAAAATCTGACAAGACTTCCATCAAAACAAGTGATAGACCTGCAATAATTGCCGGTCTCGCAAGCGCAATATCAATAAAAACTTTGCTCGAAGGCCGGTGTAATTTTGTTAATTCAAAATATGATCGTGAGGTTTCTCTAAAAGATGTCCTAGCGAGTAAATAAATGTATGGAAATAAAACTGATGACATTACTAAAATTGCACCACCCATAGACCTTATTTCTGGAAACCAATAATCCTGAGCTGAAGACCAACTAAAAATGTCTCTTAATAAGCTCTGAACTGGTCCAGCATATTCAAGTAAATCAGTGTATGTATATGCTATTATGTATGATGGCACAGTGCAGGGAAGGAGAAGGGACCATTCCAGTATCTTTGAACATGGAAATTTAAATCTCGCTATAATCCAAGCTGTGCTGATTCCAAACAACAAGCTAAAGAAACCGACGCCAGTCATAAGAAAGAGCGTGTTAACCGTGTATCTTGGCACAACCGTAGCTAATAAGTGGTCCCAGAGCCCCTCACTATCACCTGTTGAAAGTAAGATTAGTGCTATAAAGGGACAAATTAAAGTAGCGGCTAGTATAAAAGTAGAAATAGACCAAAAGTTACAATAGCTCTGAATGATGAGCGTTAAATTTTGGCTATATTTTCTACCACCCAACACGGTCTATAATTCTTTGAGCTTTGCCGGAAAGTTCTGCAATTTTTGTAATTGGTAACTTATCTTCGCTAAAACTTCCCCAAGATAGTAACTCTTTGCTAAATTTGACATTTGGATTGGCTGGAAACTCATAATTAATCTGACTATATAATTTCTGTGCTTTTTCTTGACTTAAAAACTCTAAAAACCTGATTGCTAAAACTTTATTTTTAGAATACTTCGCAACACCGCCACCAGATATATTTATATGGTTACCACGGTCATTTTGATTAGTAAAAACTATTTTAATATTTTTAACCCATTCTCTTTGATCTAATATTTGAGAATTTCTAAGTTTGCCAAAATAGTAGCTATTGATAATCGCTATATCGCAAACGCCTTGTGAAATAGCTTTTACTTGAGCGCGATCATTTCCCTGCGGTCGCTGGGCTAGGTTTTTAACCAGACCATTTGCCCAGATTTCCGCCTTAGTTTCTCCATTCGCTGCTATAATTGATGACAATAGCGCACGATTGTAAACATGGCTTCCCGGCCGACTACAAACTCGTCCTTTCCACCTCGGTTCGGCTAAATCTTCTATGCGAATAATTTCATTTAGCTTTACTCTTTTAGTTGAAATGGCAACGATTCTGGCTCTTTTAGAAAAGCCAAACCAATAGTTATTTTTATCCCGAATATGTGGGGGTATATTTTTTTCTAGGATTTTACTGTCCACGGGCGCTAACAGATTTTTATCTGCGTAAACATTCAACCGAGAAATATCCACCGTTAAAATAACGTCAGCTGGACTTCTTTTGCCCTCTGATAGAAGCCTTTGTGCAAGACCTTTTGATGCGTACACGACATTTGTCTTTACTCCCGTCTCTTTTTCAAAAGCAGACAGGAAGGGTTTTATTAGGAATGGTTGCCTATGAGAATACAAATTGAGTTGCTCTGCATTTAGGTGTGTTGTGGCAAATATACCTGTTGCCCCAACGGTTATTATAAAAATAGTTAATGAAATAGTCCGTGTTTGAAATCTAATCTTATTTAACAAAATATAATACCTTTTTACTATTGATTTTAATAAACGTTTAGTTTGTTTGTGGATTTCTAAAAACGGATGAAAATAGATATAAATTAGGTTGTGATTGTCCAATGATGAATTATTGCCGAGACCAAACTTAAGATTATTGTCTACATTTTTATTTGATAACATTAAACTGTTTCCAATAAAATCCCAAATTGCTAATGCTACACCAAAATTCTTATTAAAATGCGACGGATCAGTGGAGTGATGGATTTGGTGTTGGAGAGGTGAGATAAAAATTTTCTCGAAAAATCCTCCGTAAGAAATATTAATATGCGAGTGTCTTAGATTTGCACCTGTTATATTAAAAATAAATATAAGAAAATTAACGCCGTATATGGAAATTAAATCAATTTTATCGCCGAATAAAAATATGAACAATGAAACGCTAACTGATTGAACAATTATTGATCTTATCGAGAATATTATTCCCTCTATTGGGTGTGTTCTAAAAACTGTAAAGGGGGTAAGGTATTCTGCTGAATGATGAGCTTTATGTATCTCCCAGAGAATTGGTATTTTATGCAACATCCTGTGTGTTATAAATCTTGAAAGATCGTCAAAAATAAAAAGAAATATAGTATAAGTTACAGGAGCAAGCCATTGAGGCGTTCCGGATAAAAGCCCGTGAATATTGCTAAAATAATCGCTGAGTATGAAGAAAATAGCAGTAGTTAGTGCTATTTTTGAGAGCATAAGTGGGGCTAAGATTATCATAATCGCTCGATTTATAAGAACCATTTTTAGATCAATAAATGAAGATTTAGATAACCAAATTTGCCTTGAAAATAACGTACTAACGGTATTTTTCCACGTTGGGGTTTTTTTTACACTAAATGCCCAGAAAAGAGCTACAACAATGGCAGAAAATAAATAAAATATAGAAACGCGCTTTTCAGTGCTTACGATGGACTGAACTAGTCCAATCAAGTAATCATCAATAAACCAATTAATAAACGTTTCCATATTATCAACTTACAATAAAACTTAAATAAGAGACAATTAGAGCCGGCAGAAATCAGATCTGCCGGCCCTTATTGCGTTGGTCCTTATTTTTTTTCTCAATCGTTCTCAGCCGTAGCTCCACCACCAAGGCTTTTAATCATGGAACCCATGGATGCAAGGCTATCTTTTGCTCTCGCTTTTACACCCATTTTATCTACCATAAGTTTTTGCACTTTTAGCATGTGTACCATGTAGTTTGATAAACCGCTTGATTGGCTTTTAACATAGTTGCCTTGGCTATCAATATCTGTAACCTGACTGGAATTCAGCATTACAGGACCCGCGCCAATTAACTTATTTAACTTAACAGCTGTCTCACCAAGATTATTTTTCCCGGTTTGTAGACTTAAACTGAAGCCTTTTAGCTCGCCCCAATGTTTAATGTAGTTCTTAAGAACTTTGTCGGTTTGCCCATTATTATCAAGTAAAACCTTTAATTTTCTAAGATCACCATAAACACTTCCAGCATATTTAAACACAGCCTCTGCCAGCGTCTTTTCCCAGTTTGAACCTATAACACGCGCTAAATCTCTCAATTTTGCACGTTGGCTGTCTGAGAGGTTTTCACCTTTGGCGGATGTTATTATTTTTCGGCCATCGATAAATGCTTTTGAAATTGTATGTAGGTACTCAGTCTTGCTTCCTTTACTGTCGTATGCCTTGGAATCGGAACCTGAAGCATAGTAAGCTGGAGCAAAGGTCATTTCTTTATACAGATCGACGATACCGTCTTTGTTGAAATCAGCATGTGCGAGAGCTTTTGCTTTTGGTTTTGATTTTGAACCCATTTTTGCAATTTCGTAGACCTGCTTTGGGGTCAGTGACATAACATGAGCTGGTGCTCCAAAATATCCCCAAGCCTCGTCCCAGACATGTTCTTTTCCAGTGTAATAAGCACCTTTCTTATAAGGTTTACTATTGGGTTTATTCTTTGCGTCCAATTTCTCATCAAGATAGTTATCAACGGCTTGATTATAAAATACAGCTCCCATAATAAATTTCGAAATTAGCTGAGGGTAGTCATAACCGTTAAGTTTATCTTGACCTTTATTCGCTTTGGAAGCTTTATCAATCCAAAATTTGATCAAATCTGGGCCCGTCATTTGGTTGGGCATTCCAGAGATAGCACCTTTGTAAGTTTTCCCGGACAGATTTTTCCCTTTACTAATTTGGTCAACACCGGTTTGTTTTGTAGGAAAGTGTGCTTTTCCCTTAGGGGCAATTATTGCTCTGCCCGCATCCTTTTTGGCGAAGTATGACATCATGTCCGCTTTTAATTTGCTATTTGGCTTACCATTACCTTTTCCGGCTAATTTTTTTAGTGAATCATGCAAGGTGTGCCGAGCAATCTGACCAGTATAAGCCACAGAATTGTTTTTTGTACCCATCCAACCCTTAACAGTTACTGGAAAATTTCTATAACTATCAGCTGCGGTCACTGAGTTGGTGTTGGAAATTAATACAAGTGTAAAAAATATATATACACTTACTTTGCTAAAGTTTTTCATAATTAGTGTCCTAAATCATCTATTGTAATCGTTGTTAGTTCCGTTTATTACTCTTTCGGTAATATCCTTTAAATGATAATGATAATCATTATTATTATTAGCTGATAATGATTATTATTATCTGTGTCAAGAAAAATGATATTAGTAGTTAGAATTATTAAAAGGTACCTGTAAGCTGATGTTACGAATATCTAGTTTGAGTTATAAAGTACAAAAAAAAATAATATTAAATAATATTTCTTTTGAGGTGAAAACTGGAGAAATCATCTGTCTATTGGGTCCTTCGGGTTGCGGCAAAACCTCAACACTACGATTAATTGCTGGACTAGAAAGACCACTTTCTGGGAGTATTTCAATAGCCGATCAGAATGTAACGAGCGATAAAATCTTTATTGAACCTCATAAAAGGGAAGTGGGCTTTTTATTCCAAGATTTCGCGTTATTTCCCCATTTAACCGCGAAAAAAAATATTGAGTGGGCCCTCACAAAAACTAGTAATACAGAGGTAAAAGAATTATTTAAACAAATTAATATGGTCGGCCATGAGGATAAATATCCTCATGAATTGTCGGGAGGGGAGCAACAAAGAATTGCTTTAGCGAGATCAATCGCATCAAACCCTCGTATTTTGCTCTTAGATGAGCCTTTTTCGAGTCTTGATACAAATTTACGCAATGAAATTAGAGATTATACAATACTACTTTTAAAACAGATGGGCATTACGGCTATTATAGTTACCCATGATCCTGACGAAGCCATGTTAATAGCCGATAGAATTATCTTGATGAATAAGGGCGAAATTACACAAAGCGGCTCGGCCTTTGAACTTTATCATAAACCTGTCGATGAGTTTGCCGCATCATTTCTTGGCCCGATTAATTCTTTCAGGGGAACGTTTTCTAACAAATTAATTAAAACTGTTATTGGTGATATTCCTTATAATGAAAGATGCTCTGCAAAAGAACTAAATGTGGTAATGAGGCCTGATGCACTTAAGATAGTTCAAAGTGATTCAATTCATAATAAGGGTGCAGAGGCTAAAGTAGAAAGTATAAAAATTGTCGGTGGTGTCGAACATATTCGTTGCAGTTCGGTCAAACAGAAACAGGATGAAGATCACATTTTAATTTCGCAATCTGCAGAAAATTTATTAAAGGTTGGAGATAGGTGTAATATTATTTTTAATTTAGATAAAATCATTATATTCAAACGTGACTGAGTCCTTTACTTGATATATTAACCATTTAATTATATTTATCGATAAACGCTTTATTTGTTTTATTTTATATAACTCGCTTATAGAACTTTTGCGCTCAATATAGGAGATTTGAATGGCTGAAGATCTCGTTGACAGTAGTTCACCTGAATGCCGCATTTTAATATATAGCCATGATAGCTTTGGTCTCGGACATTTGCGAAGGTGCCGAGAAATTGCCCATTCACTTGTTGGTTCTTATGAACGCTTGTCAATTCTAATTCTCTCTGGCTCGCCTATAATTGGAAGCTTTGATTTTCGTTCAAGGGTAGATTTTGTAAGAGTACCTGGTGTAATTAAGCTAAGAAATGGAGATTACACGTCACTAAGTCTTCATATGGATATTGAAAAAACTATGGAGTTGCGTGGTTCAATCATACAACATACGGCTGAAGTTTTTGATCCCGATATATTTGTAGTTGATAAAGAACCATTGGGCCTTCGAGGTGAAGTGCAGGACACGCTAGGCATTCTAAAGAAACGGGGAACGCGCCTTATTCTCGGCTTAAGGGATGTTATGGATGAAGCTAAACTTTTGGTTCCTGAGTGGGAGCGAAAAAATGTAATGCCTGCACTTGAGAGCTTATATGATGAACTTTGGGTGTATGGATTACCACAAATATATGAACCACTCGAGGGGATAGCTCTCTCTGCATCGGTACGCCGTAAAATAATTTATACAGGCTATCTGCGCTACGCTGTTCCAGATGCATCGGCAACTGTACCTGTTACAAATGAAAGCTATTATTTAGTCACGGCTGGTGGCGGCGGTGATGGTGAAGATTTAATTGACTGGGTTTTAAGAGCCTACGAGTCCGACGCAACCATTCCTCATCGGGCTTTAATCGTCTTTGGACCTTTTATGCAAAACGACGAACAGGAGAAGTTTATTGAGCGTATTGAAAAGCTGGATAATGTAGATTCAATTATTTTTGATTCACATATAGAGCATTTAATGAAGAATGCGATCGGTGTTATTGCCATGGGTGGATATAATACGTTTTGCGAAATTTTATCATTTAATAAGCCTGCCTTAATTATTCCCCGCACTAAACCTAGGTTAGAACAACATATTAGAGCCTCTCGTGCTCAAGAATTGGGATTAATGTCAGTATTAAACGATGATGGAGTTCGAGAGACTGGCTCTATGATAACGGCATTACGACAACTTCCCCAGCAACGGCCACCATCAGATATAGTATTACCCGGATTATTAGATGGTTTGCCAAATATTAGTCGTTTAGTTGGGCGACATTTAGAAAAGAATAGAAACAATGAAGAAGCGATAGATTTCGCCACACTTATAGGGTAATTTTACAACTCAAAATTTTGAGGGAATTAAGTTGCCAAAAAATACTGCTATTATAGTTAAAGGTTACCCGCGTCTCTCTGAAACTTTTATTGCGCAAGAAATCTTAGAGTTAGAGAAATCCGGTCTAAATATTCATTTAGTTTCGCTCAGAAAGCCAACGGATCAAAAAGTTCACCCTATTCATAACGAGATTAAATCACCCATAAAATATTTGCCAGAATACTTGTATCTCGAAGTATGGCGCGTTTTTAAGTCCTGGTGGAAAATTAAAAAACGTAAAAACTACAGAAAAGCCTATTTAGCATGGAAGCATGATTTAAAGGCTGATTTCTCATTTAGCCGATTTCGTCGTTTCGGCCAAGCTATCGTTTTGGCTGCTGAATTGCCTAGTAATATTGAACATATTCATGCTCATTTTCTTCATACCCCAGCTTCAGTTGCCCATTATACTGCAATTCTTAAAGGTTTGGAATGGTCTTGTTCAGCTCACGCTGTTGATATTTGGACAACGCCAGAAACTGAACTTAGAGAGAAGTTGATGAGTTGTAGTTGGATAGTAACGTGTACTAGAACAAATTATGAGCGACTATCCTATTTAGCTCAAAATCCCTCTAAAGTTTTTCTAGCTTATCATGGTATTGATCTCAATAGATTTCGAAATACTTCTCCAAATTATAGTGATAGAACAGGATTAGAGATGTTGGATCCAGTTCGCATTTTATCGGTTGGACGAGCAGTGGAAAAGAAGGGTTATACCAATCTGTTAAAAGCTCTTGCAGCCTTACAAAACAATTTAAATTGGCATTTTACACACGTGGGTGGTGGGCCTCTCACTCAAAAACTCGAACAATTAGCCGATAAACTGGGAATTAATAATAACATTACTTGGCTCGGTCCTCAGACACAAGAAGCAGTAATACTGGAGTACAAAAAAGCGGATATTTTTGTTCTACCGAGCGTCGTTGCCCGCAACGGGGACAGGGACGGTTTACCAAACGTACTTATGGAGGCCCAATCTATTGGGTTGCCCTGTGTATCTACTAATATTTCAGCAATACCAGAGTTAATTGACCACGAAAAGACGGGATTGCTAGTTTCATATGAGAATAATGAAATGCTTACAAGGGCACTAACTCGCTTTATTACCTGTCCAGATGATCGTTTAAAAATGGGCTTAGCCGGCAGATTGAAGGTGCTTGATGGTTTTGATTTTAGAAACTGTGTTGAGAAAATATTCCCCCTGTTTGACTTACCATTAAAAAGAGAATTATCGAGATAGTCCCATGCAGATTGCATTTTATGCCCCATTAAAATCTCCAAACTCTGATGTCCCATCTGGAGATAGAAGAATAGCCAGGGCATTTATTAGAGCAATTGAACTCAAGAAACACAAAGTATCAATTGTATCTGAATTTCAGTCTCGCGTCTCATTTGGTGACAGCCAAACCCAAAAAATATTTAAACAAAAAGGAGAGGAGATAGCTGAGTCTTTAATTAAGTCATATAGTAAGGCTACAGAGTTTGAACGGCCTAAACTTTGGTTTACTTACCATCTTTATTACAAAGCTGTTGATTGGATAGGGCCAATTGTTTCTCGAGAATTAAATATTCCTTATGTGGCAGCGGAAGTCTCATATGCTCCGAAACGTGCAAAAGGCAATTGGAGTGCAAGCCATTCAGAGGTTGCCAAAATAATAAAGGACGCAAATATTATTTTTAGTGTGAATTCAGCTGATACAAAGTGCGTACTGCCTCTTCTGAGTGATTCACAAGAACATATTTTATTGCGGCCATTTATGGACATTCCGTCTTCCGATCTATCTAAACAAATATCACGTAAAGGATTAATTAAAAAATACCAATTGGATAATTCAAAGTGTATTTTAGTAACAGTAGCTATGATGCGAAATGATGTTAAGCTTAAATCATACGAATTATTAGGTCAGTCTTTAAAGCAGTGTAATCTTAATAATTGGCAACTGTTGGTGGTTGGCGATGGACCAGCAAGAGATAAAGTTGCCGAGTACTTAAATCATGAAAATATTTTCTTTTTGGGGCAGTTAAACGAGGAGGGTGTCCACACGACTTTATCTGGCAGTGATCTGTTCGTATGGCCCGCTGTGAATGAAGCTTATGGGATGGCAATGCTTGAAGCTCAAATGTTTGGCTTACCTGTTATATCTGGCCGGAGTGGGGGTGTTAGTGATATTATACGCCATGATAAAACTGGTTTATTATGTGATGTTGGCGATGTTAAACAATTCTCTGGAGCAATCGATTTAATGATATCGAATGAAGGCCTAAGGAGAGGTATGTCTCAAGAAGCACGGCGGATCTCAAGG